>Ga0114973_10000162_pt1 | contig 46921 bp, 44 predicted proteins | sample M_140807_MF_Meta_FD_87025 | JGI IMG/M metagenome (GOLD analysis project Ga0114973, IMG submission 87025) | Freshwater microbial communities from Lake Montjoie, Canada to study carbon cycling - M_140807_MF_MetaG | ecosystem: Environmental > Aquatic > Freshwater > Lake | place: Lake Montjoie... | reverse complement strand
GCCTTCAGCCGCCATCGCCTCGTAGTCGGCCGCGGTCGGCTTGGCCATCGTGCCGAAGACGAGGTCGCCGACCGGGATCGCCACGTTGAAGTTTTTGTTGGGATAGCGGTGGTGGAGGATGGCTCACGAAGAACCAGGCCACGATCTGCAGCAACAACGTCATCGTCATCGGCCACCTCTCCAGCACGGGGGTGGGAGCCGTCGCTCCCGTTCGATCGAACTCGCAACGCATCTGCAGAGTGCGACCCGCTCGGTTCGGGCGTCCTTCGACGCGCGATCCGGCCGCCTTGTCCGTGCAGGCCATGCTGACCGAAGAGTCTCGATCAGCAGCCGACGTCACGGACGGAAGCAGGATCGCTGATCTGGGTCTGTAGGGAAATTCACGGGAAAGACGTCGGTCGGAGGGGTCGCGAAGGAAAAATCATCCCCCGGTACTTCCCGCCGCTCGGGATCCGTGCGACGCTTTCCGCCCGCCGTCCGGAATCTGGAATGAAGGATTCCAATCGGAATCCGAATCCGCTCCACAAGGAATGCCCCGATGCTTGCCCCGACCCACGATCCCACCGCCATCTACCGCTACCGCGACTCGATCGCTGCGGCCGACTGCCTCTGTGCCGCGATCGCCCACCTGGATCTGTTTACGCTGCTCGACCGGGAACCGATGACGCTCTCCGCGCTCTGCGGGCGACTTGACATCCACCCCCGGCCGACCGACGTGATGCTGACCCTGTTCGCCGCCAACCGCTTTCTGGCACGGGATGCCGAGGGCAGGTTTCAGGCGACGCCGATGGCCCGGGAGTTTCTCGTCGCCGGCGGGCCTTTCGATGCCCGTGCCTACTACGCCAGCATGGCCGGGAAGCCCGGAGTGTCGGACTGGATCCGGGTGCTGCGGACCGGAAAGCCTGCCAACTGGCCGGGGGAGGAGGGAGAGGCCGACTGGCATGCCGCGATGCGGACCGAGGCCTTCGCGGAGTCGTTCACGGCCGCGATGGACTGCCGCGGAAGGGTGCTGGCAGCGGCGTTGGCGGCCGCCCTCGACCTCCGTCAGGCCAGCCGGCTGCTCGACATCGGCGGCGGTTCTGGCGTGTATGCGATCGGATGTGTCGAGGCTGCTCCGCAATTGCGGGCCACCGTCCTCGAGGCGGCCCCGGTCGATGGGATCGCCCGCCGCACCATCGCCGCGGCGGGGTGTGCCGAACGGGTTGCCGTCGTCACGGCCGACATGTTCGTCGATCCCTGGCCGGCCGATCATGATCTGCACCTGTTTTCGAACCTGCTTCACGACTGGGACGAGCCTCAGTGTCGGGAACTCTTCGCCAAGAGCGTCGCCTGTCTGCCCCAAGACGGAAGGATCGTCGTCCACGACATGCTGCTCGACGACGACAAGGCAGGGCCGCTCTGGGCGGCCGAGTATTCGGTGCTGCTGGCCGGTGTCACCCAGGGCAGGCTCTACTCGGCGGGGGAGATCGCAGGCTGGATCAGAGGACTGGGACTCACGATCGCGAGGATCTGCCCGACGGCGCTCGGCCGCAGCCTGCTCGAGATCCGCCGGACCGGCTGAGCGACCCGGCGGCCGCGGACTTTTCAGGGGCTCGTCAGACCGGCCGCTCTTCCTGCCGCAGCCACCAGCCCGCGGCGACGAACATCGCGGCACTCGAGAGCAGGTTGATCCCGACGAACACGCCCAGCAGGACCCCCGCGGTGGCCGGCTGGCTCGTGAGGAGGATGGTTCCGAGCAGGGCGGTGACCAGACCGTCGAACAGCAGCCATGCCCAGGGGAAATCGGTCCGGATCGAGAATGCCGCCGCCAGTTTCGCGGCCGCCTCGAAGAGCAGCATGATGGCCAGGAAGACCACGAGCGCCTCGATGCCCGCCTTCGGCAGGACGAGCATTCCGGTGCCCGCCGCGATCGAGAGGGCCCCGCAGAGCAGCGTCACCCAGAAACCACGCCAGCTGTAGGCTCCGGCCGTCATCGCGAGCTGCGACGCTCCGGCGGCGATCAGGGAAACCCCGCAGAAGACATCGACCACGGTCGATGCCGTCCAGGGCGAGGCCAGCGACAGAAAGCCGAGAGTCGCCAGCACGCCGCCGACCACGAAGCTCCAGGTCGAGACCCTCCCGTGCAGCAGATCCTGGTCATCGTTCAGGGTTGGCAAGGCGGATGTCCTTCCGGGGCTCTCGGGGAATGTGGACCGATAGATGCTTCGATCTCTGCCGACTCAGCGAGTCTACGCAGCCCCGATCCTGTCGGGCAAACGCCCTCGCCGCCGAATCCCGGGCGGGGAAAGCCGGGCAGCGAAGCCGTTTGACCCCGTTCAGGGTCGGGTGCTAGGGTCGATTCCTATGGTTTCGAACAGCGGGCCGACCGATCGTTCCGCCGCGGCCGCCGCAGCGTCAGATTCCGATGCGACGGTGATCTCGTCCCGATCCCCCTCCGGCCCGGCGTCGATGGCCGAACTCGGCCGCACGCTCGAGGGCCGCCGGCTCGGGGCCTACGTGCTCGAGCAGTTCGTCGGCGGCGGCGGCATGGGGGCGGTCTTTCGGGCTGTCGACACCACGCTCGACCGGGTCGTGGCCGTCAAGGTGCTGGCCCATCAGCAGTCGAACGACGAGGAGATGCTGCGGCGGTTCCGCAACGAGGCCCAGTCGGCGGCCCGGCTCGACCACGAAAACATCGGCCGGGTGTATGCGGTCGGTGCCGAGGATGGCTGGCACTTCATCGTCTTCGAGTTCATCGAGGGGACGAATCTGCGGGACGTGGTCAGCGAGGGGGGAGTGTTCGGCCTGGCCCGCACGATCAACGTCGCGATCCAGATCGCCGACGCGCTCGAACACGCCTCCGAGCGGAGCGTGGTCCATCGCGACATCAAACCCTCGAACATCATCATCACCCCCGCGGGACGGGCGCGGCTGGTCGACATGGGGCTGGCGAGGCTGCACCATGTCGCTGGGGACAACGATCTCACCGTCAGCGGGATGACGCTCGGAACCTTCGATTACATCTCCCCGGAACAGGCCCGCGATCCGCGACTGGCCGACGTGCGGAGCGATCTCTATTCGCTCGGCTGCACGATCTTCTACATGCTCGCGGGGAGGGCCCCGTTCGCCGATGGCACGATGGTCCAGAAACTGCTGAAGCATCAGCAGGCCGCGCCGCCGGCCATCGATGAGCTGCGGCCCGACGTGCCGCGCCGATTCGCCGCCGTGCTCGACCGTCTGATGGCCAAAGATCCTGAGGATCGTCCGCAGCGGCCGGCGGAACTGATCGCCGAACTGCTTGAAATCGCCGATGAGGAGGGGATCGAGGTCGCCCTCTCGAGCCCGGCGACGATGGCCGCGGTCGAGGCAGTCGAGGCGGTCGCCGAGACGCCGCCGCCGGCCCGGGCGACTTCCTGGCTGCAGTGGCTGCCCTGGCTCGTGCCGCTGCTGGCCCTGGCGGCGATCGTGGTCGGGCTGACCGGGCTGCCTGCCGGCTCGCGGGCCACGGCGACACGGCCCGCCCTCCGTGGTCCGCTCGTGGGCGCCGATCTGGACGGACCGGGCCGTGAACCCGCCGCCCCATGGCGGGTCGTCGACGTGCCCTCGGGCGAACGTGACACCGCCACCGTCGGTGCGGCGGTGCGGCAGGCCGCGGACGGTGACCTGATCGAACTTGCATACGACGGCTTTCGAGACGAACTCCCGATCGTCATCCGGGGCCGGGGGCTTCGGATCCGGGCCGCCGCAGGGCATGCCCCGGGCATTCGCTTGGGAGCCGCCCCGAACGATGCGGCCGTCTCACCCGCGGGAGTGAACGACCTGCCGAAGACGCCCGCCGAGATCGGGCAGGACTTCGGCTGGACGATCGTTTCCGGCACGCTCGCCATCGAGGGCGTGCGGCTGCGGGTTGCCCCAACTGCGGCGGGGCAGAACCGCGCTTTCGCGGCCTTCAGTCTCGGGGATCGATCGCTGCTCTCCTGCGATGCCGTTGTCGCCGAGTTTCCGTCGCAGCGGGACGTCTCGACCGAATCGGGCGACCCGGGAACGCCGGCCCATACGCCGGCGGTGTTTATCCGGGTGGGAACGGCGGCGGCCGACGACTCCGACGCGACCGAACCAGATTGCACCGCGGACGTTCGGATCACCCGCTCTTCCCTGACGGGCGACGGCCTGGCGTTCGAGGCCGCAGCGGCCGGCCGCCTGGGAATCGTCTGGTCGGAGGGCCGCTGCATCACGCCCCGCCGGTTCCTCGTCGCCGAAGGGGGAAGGACCGGGGGGAAGAGGATTCAAATCTCGCTCAGCAGGGCCACGATCGCCTGCGGAGAGGGTTTTGCCTGCCTGCTCGACTCATCGCCGAGGCCGGCCGCTCCAGAGCTGCGGTGCTTTGCGGAGGAATGCCGGTTTGCGGTTCCGGTCGGACAGGCGTTGATCCTCCAGTCCGGAGTCGACGAGGCTGATCGCTACCGTGGGATGATCGAGTGGCTCGACGCCAACAGCCGCTACGAGGGGAGCGTCGTGTTTCGACGGATCGACTCGGCGACCGAACGCGTGGAGATGGACTTCGCCGCAGCCCCGCAACCGCTCGTGCACGCTTCCCGGATCAGCGCCGACCTCGAAGGATGGCCCGGTGACGTGGGGGATGCGGGCAGGAGAGGGGATTCGGCGGCCGAGACACCAGCTGTCAGGTGAGACGGGAGCCGCCGAGACAGGATCAGCCGGGTGCATCGCCTCTGCGAGCCGCCCGAAGAGGGTGCAGAACCCGCCGCCGAGGTATCCTTCTCAACCGTTTCTTGACACGGCCTTCGGCCACCGGGTCTATTTGGTGCTGGATATTGCTCGAACCGGACTCGGATTGGGTTCGGTTTGGCTCGTGTTTTTCGGCACCTTCATTCGTTTGAAAGCAGGGAGCGCAGAGATGGTCGGACGCAACAGCATCGCGGTCGTGGTGGGAATTTTCGCGGCATTGGGGGCCGGCATGTCCGCCCGTCCGGCCTATGCGATCAAGCAGTTCTTCGACGAGTTCAAGGCGGTCTACGTCAAGGCGGACAGCGGTGATGCCAACGAGAAGGCGCTCGCGACCGCCGTGGAAGAGGCCAAGTGCAACGTCTGCCACAAGCCAGCCAGCAAGAAGGAGCGGAACGCCTACGGCGAAGCCCTCGCCAAACTCCTCGACAAGAAGGAAGACGCGAAGAACGTCGAGAAGATTCGCAAGTCGCTCGAGGAAGTGGCTGCCATGTCGAGCGATGCGGCCAAGGCCGACGCCCCGACCTTCGGTGACCTGATCAAGCAGGGCAAACTGCCCGGCGGTCCGGTCGTCAAATAACCGGTCATCAAAGAACTGCCGGCTGCTGCCGCTGAAAGGATTCCAGCATGAACTTCTCCAAGAGCCTGATCCGGAACTGCCAGAGGGCATGGTCACTGGTCGTGGGGGCAATCGTCCTGACCTCCCTTTTCCCGGAGATCGCCGAGGCTGTGCCGCCGAAGGTGTTCTTCCGCTCGCAGCGGCGGGCGATGCGGCGGGAAGCCACGGTTCCCGCCCGGCCGCCGGCATCCGTCAGACCTCAGTCGGCCGTTCCCGGGGAAGCGAGTCCTGAATCGGCGAGGGTGGCCGCTCCAAGGCCGCAGTTGATGCCCGTTCCCGAGTCAGGTCGTCCGCAGGCTGTTGCGGTGCCGCAACCGGAGAAGAAAGCCTCGGCCGAGGTCGTGCAGCGGGCCGGATACGAGGCTTCACCCGGGGATCGCTCGAACACCCCCGCCCAGGTGCAGTCGAAGCCGCAGTCAAAGTCTGAACCCCAGCCGCAGCAGTCGAAGTCGCCGGCGGCGAATGAGGTTGCCGCAGACGGCACGGTGAGCGTGCTCGTTCGGCAGCCTGATGCGAGCCCGGCGGCTCGAGCCCAGGCCACCCCCGTTCCAGCCGATGCACCGCTCGTGTTTCCGGATACTGCCGGGGCCGGGCAGGGCCGTTAGGACGGGAAACCCCCGGCCTGGCCCGCCAGATCGAGCATCAACGACTCGAAGTCGCTGCATGCGGCGATTGCGGACGCAACCGGTGCCGGGGCGAAGACCCGAACCCGCTTGACGAGGCTGTCGAACTGCTCGTGGGCGAGGCTGCGAACGACGGGGGAGACGTCGGCGAGCGGTCGCCAGCGGTGCGGCGGATCTGCGGCATGCCCGCTTTGCTCGCGAACCTGGAGCCGAAACTCCACCTCCTTTGCGGCCGGCGGTGCGTCGATCAGAAGCATGGCGGGGGGGATCTCGATGCCGAGGTGGCGGCTGAGCGAGTCGGCCAGCCGGCCCGAAAGCAGCACCATCTCCGAGTATTCCCGGCCGGCGAAGAGCGAATGGATCCGCGGATGGTGGACCGCGTCGAACGTGGCGGCCCGCTTGAGCAGCTGACGGGTCGGACCGAAGAGACCGTCAACCAGTCGGGCGGCGGGGCCGCCACGCGACTCCCCGACGATCCAGGCGGCGAATTCGGCATCGTCCATCCGCATCAGCGTTTCGGGGGCGGCAGATTGCCGCGTCAGCCAGACCGCCCGCTGGAGCATCGCGGTGGCCGCCCGCACGGCATGGTGCCAGTACACCTCGCTGAACATCACGTAGCGGGCGAAGACCATCATTTCGGCCGCCGTGCGTCCCTTGTCGTCGATCGCCAGTGCCTCTCCCGCCTCGTCGACGCAGAGGCTCGAGAGCAGCCGCTCGCGATCGAAGTGCCGGCCGTAGGGCACGCCCGCATGGAGGCTGTCGCGGGCCAGATAATCCATCTTGTCGACGTCGATCGGCCCCGAGAGGAGGGAGTGAAGGAGGAGGCCGGCGGGATCCCGCGCCGAGCCCTCGATCAGCGCCGCCACCCGCTGCGGTTCGAGCCGCCACTGGCCGCGGAGGATCGTCCCGATGTCGTCGGCTGCGAGGAGCCGCCCCACCGACGATTCGTGCCGCGGCAGTTCGGGCAGGCCCATGTCCTCGATCGGGTGACAGTACGGCCAGTGGCCGATGTCGTGGACCAGCGCCGCCACGACGAACGCTGCCGCGTCCTCCTCCCCGACCGGACCGCTGAACCGGGGCTCGTGCCGCAGCCGCCCGAGAAACTCGAGGGCCAGCCGATAGACCCCGAGCGAATGCTCGAACCTGGAGTGACGGGCGGCGGGATAGACCTCGGCGACCAGCCCCAGCTGGGAGATCCGGGCAAGCCGACGAAAGGGGGCGGTGTCGATCAGGCTGGCGACCCGGGGCGTGATCGGAACAGTCACGTCCGGGGGAATGCGGATTCCCGGCCCCCCGCGGTCGAGAGCGATCAGTTCGGGCAGACGGTCGAAGGCCATGCTGGTCTCCTGCTCGTGGGCGTCGCAGTCGGCGGCCGGATCAGACCGGGGGAAAGCCCGCGATCCAGCGGAGCAGCGCCGTGATGAGCACGTAGAGCGAGTAGTGGGCGACTCCGGTGCCCCAGTCGAGGTCGAAGCTGGCCAGGGCCGCCAGGGCTCCTGCACCGAAGAAGATCGGGGCGATGTAGAGCCAGGGCCACATTTCGGTCGTCATGTCGGGTGGCAGCATGCCGCGAACGCCCCAGAGCGCCGCGTAGACGACCGCGCAGATCAGGCCGCGGAGCAGGAGTCCGCGGCCGCGGTAGGGTTCGAGTTCCCGATCCCGGACGATGTCGTAGCCGACGATCCCGCAGGGCAGCGCCAGCAGGAAGGCTGCGGTCGCCTGCAGCCAGGTCGGCGCCTGGCCCGGTCCGAAAACGAAGCGGACGGCGACCGCGGCCACGACGGCGGCGACGAAGCCCGCGATGCTGACCGCAATCCGGAGGTTTGAAACGGGCTTGTTGCGCCGGGCGATCGGCGCCGTGGGCATCCGGCCGGTGCCCTGGGACGAGGCGACGGCCGCCTCCGGTTCGTGGATCGTGACCGCCTGCACGGCCGGCTTGGGGACGGCCAGCGGTTTCTTGCACTTCGGGCAGGGACCCGTGCGGCCGGCGAACTGATCGCTCACCGTGAACCGGCTTTTGCACCCAGGGCAGACGACTTGGATCGGCATCCGGGCAGTGTCAGAAGCGGGCCGTCCTGCGTCAAGCGGTGAGCAGGAGGGAGCGGGTCATGGATCAGTTGCTCCTCGGGCAGGTAGACTGGCGACGTCCGGTTCGAGCCCGCTTTCGGCTCCGAAGCAAGACCATTCACGGATTCAACACACGTGTCGAAACCGCCCTCCAAAGCCGCCGCTGGCGACGCGATCACATTTCGCTGCCAAAACGGCCATCGGATCGACGTGCCGGCGACGCTTGCCGGCAAGCGAGGAACCTGTTCGAAGTGCGGCATTCCGGTGGTGATTCCGGCCTCGAAGCCCGCCGCACCCCCGGTCCCCGCCGTCTTGGTTCCGGGAGCCGAGCCCCGCCCGCCCGCCCTGGAAGTCCGGCCCGTCCAGGAAATCAGTCCCGATCCGTTCGCCAACCTGTTCGAAAGCCAGGCGGTGCCGGTGAACGCCGGCCCGATCGCGGCCGACCTCGACGAGGCATTCGCCCAGCAGGAGCCGACCGCCGACCAAAGCGGCGTCGGCGAGGTGCTGGCAAATGCCGAGCAGAAAACCTATCCCGATCTGGTCGAGGTTGCCGGGGCCGACAACCCCACCGCCCAGCTCGTCGCCCGCCTCTGGGCGGAGCGGGATCACGGTGGAGTCGTCGAACTCCACATCGCCGGGGGAAGCGTGATTCTGCCGGAGTGGTACGAGGCGAATTGGTCGCGAGGAACGCACGGCCTGTTTGCCAGCCAGGCTGCTGACGGCACGGTCACGCTCAGCGCAGTCGCCTGGGACTCGATCCAGAAGATCGTCGTGCGTCAGGTCGAGGGACTTCCCGACGGCATGTTCGAGTAGTGCCGTCCCTATCCTTCCTCGCCCAGATCGCCCTCGGTGATCATGGAGAACCCCTTGCTCCCGAGGGTTTCAAGCCCCATCTCGGTGTTGTCCACCATCAGCGCCACGGCCGGCCTGCCACGGGGACGGACCAGGATCGGATAGGCCTGGATGATGTTCACCTCGGCCTGCAGGAGGGCCGTGCAGATTCTCAGCAGCGGCTGCTCGCCATCCGGAAGCTCGACGCCGATGAGGTCGCTCTCGATCAGCGCGAGCCCGGCCCGTTCGAGAATTTCCTGGCCCTGTTCGGGATGGCTGAGCAGAAACCTGACGAAGGCGCATTCGCCGGAGTCGGTGATCGACAGGGCCACGATCCGGACCTTCGAGCCGTCGAACCTTCGAACCACCTCGAGCAGCTGCCCGACCCGATTCTCGAGAAACACGGTGAACTGCCTGAGGGTGGGCCAGTTGCGGCCCCGGGCCGTTGCGAAGCCGATGCCACCGCCCTGTCCTTCGTCATCAATGCTCACGTCGACGACTCCGGATTCGAGATCGAGTCAGTGCTGGTGTGGGGCGTCGTTGAAGCCTGGGCAGCGGGACGGCCTTTGCCCGACGACCGTCGCAAAGAATAAAGTCTCTGCCTGTCGCGGGTCAACGAAGCCCGCAGAATCGCCAGCAGCCATCTGCCCGGAGTACGGCCATGCCGCTCGCCTCGCACGAAACCCAGATCCGCGTCCGCTACCAGGAGACCGACGGCCAGCGACGGGTCCACCACGCCAATTTCCTCACCTACTTCGAGGTTGCCCGGACGGAGATGCTGAGGGCCAGGGGGGCGACCTACCGGGAGTTCGAGGATGCGGGGCTGTTTCTCGTGGTCGCCGAGGCCAGCTGCCGCTACCGGGCGGCCGCGGAGTATGACGACCTGCTCCTCGTGCGGACCTACATCGAGAAGATCGGCGGGGCGAGCATCGAGCACAACTACGAGGTGATCCGCGAGTCGACCATCATCGCCAGCGGTTCGACCACGGTGGTCTGCGTCGATCGCGAGGGCCGCGTCCGCCGCCTGCCGGACTGGCTGCTCGAGTGATCGAAACCCGGGGAGGTTCCCCCGGGGGATCAGCCCGCCAGCGGTACGAACACGAAACGCTGCTCGCCGCACTGGAACTGCGATGGCCCGCCGAGTTTGACCGGGGCGTCGATCCGCACCCAGAGGCCGTTGAGTCCGCGGTTCTCGATTCTCCAGCCCTTGGGTGTCTGGTGAAGATCGGCATGCAGCGGGCTCACGAAGGCGTCGTCGATCGCGACCCTCGCACCGCAGCCGGCGCGGCCGATGGTGGAGTGGGGTGCGTGGCAATCGTGCTGACGGACGATCCGCGGTCCGGAGAGTTCCACAAGCCGCGGCGTCGAGGGATCGACAAGTTCGAACCGGAGCCTGGTCATGCCGACCTGGAGCACGGAGCCGTGACGAAGTTTGGCGGTGAGCACCCGCACGAAGGTGCCGCGATCGTCTCCGCTCTGGAGGTCTGTCAGCAGCCAGCCGCCCTCGGGGATGCGGTCGATCCGCGCATGCGACGGCGCCATCGAGATGTCGTGCGGAATCAGGACGTCTCCCTCGCTGCGGCCGATCGAGAGCCTGTCACCGCGAAGGCGGATGGTCTCGCCCTCGTCGCAGCCGTCGTCGATGACGTGCAGCAGGGCCATCGGCTGCCGGACGACGGGCCGGAAGGATTCCGCCTCCGGTGGTCCGGAAATCGCCGGCTGCTGGCCGGCTGCCGCGGGCTGGGACTCGGTCTGACGGAGCAGCTGGGCCCAGCCGTCGAACGATTCGAAGAACGTGGTCGACGGACGCTGGGGCTGGGCCTGGGAATGATCGGTCTGCCGGGGGTTCATCCGCATGGACCGTGAGGACGGGAGCGAGGGGATCACTCTGCGCATCTTACGGTCGGCGGGCTGAAAGCCAAGCCGCATCGAAGGTTGCGACGGTCAGGTTTGGTGAGGGTTGCGCCGGTGATGCCGGTCGGAGAAGGTGTCCTGCTGCCCGGCCGCGGCAGGCCCAAGCCGATTGGCCATGGGCTTGCCGCACCGATCGGGCCGGTCGATCGTTCCGCCATGTGCCGGCGCGTGCCCGGCCCTGCATCGATCTTTCCGAGGACCACGACCATGTATCTAGCCGCCGAAAAAGAACTGAGCCATCTGGGCGAGACCTGCGGGTGCGCCGACCACGACCACGACCTGATCCACGAACTCAGCCGTCGGCTCGACTCGCTCTGGAGGTATGACCAGTACATCGCCAATGCGGAGTGGCGGGAGGAGCTGAAGGAGTTTTGGCGGGATGCCAAGGCCCAGGAAAAGCAGGCCATCCAGCGGCTCAAGGAACTGGTGATCCAGGAGGTCCGCAACGACTGCTTCTGACTGTACACCAGCAAGGCCATCCATGGCCCTGCTGGCTTTGGGCAGGTGGAGTGAAAGCCGAGGTTTCACTCGCCTGCCGGCGGTCGCACCTCCGGCCTGCCGTCGCAGGACAGGCTTAGCCCGGCATGAATCGCCGAAAGCGCTGAAATGGGCGACGAGGGACTCGAACCCCCAACCCCCTCGGTGTAAACGAGGTGCTCTGACCAATTGAGCTAGTCGCCCTTCCTTTGTCGCAAACAAGCCATCCATGGCCTCGTTTGCCGTGTCGGCCGCCGGCAAAGCCTAGGGTTGCCGGGGCCTGCGGCATCGCGGCCGGCGATGCCTCCGCACGCTAGTCTCCCTTTCTTTCGGTCTCCGGTTTCGGCGGCACCACGACGCGGACGCCGAGTTCCACCAGCTGCTTCGTCTCGACCGGCGAGGGGGCGCCCGTCATCAGGTCGCTGGCCTTTTGGGTCTTGGGGAAAGCGATCACGTCGCGGATGCTGTCGAGTCGGCCGAAGAGCATCACCCAGCGATCGATTCCCAGGGCGATACCACCGTGGGGCGGGGCGCCGCTCTTGAGGGCGTCGAGCAGAAAACCGAACCGTTCCCGGGCGATGTCGGCCGAGATCCCCAGGAGCCCGAAGACCTTCTCCTGCGTGGCCCCGTCGTGGATCCGGATCGTGCCGCCCCCCGCTTCGGAGCCATTGATCACCAGATCGTAGGCCACGGCCCGACAGGCTGCTGGATCGCTGTCGAGCAGGTCGATGTCGCCCGGCCGCGGGGCCGTGAAGGGATGGTGCATCGAGGCCCAGCCGCCCGACTCGGTGTCGCGGGCGAACATCGGGAAATCGACGACCCAGGAGAAGTGCATCGCATTCGGGTCGTAGAGGCCGAGCGTCGCGCCGAGCCGCTTGCGGAGCATGTGCAACGCCTTGCAGGTCACATCGAAGGAATCGGCCACGATCAGCGCCAGGTCGCCCGGCTGGGCCCCGAGCTTCTCCCGCAGTGCGGCCGCGATGCCGCCGAGGTTCTTGGCCACCGGTCCCGACCAGTCGCCATTCTCCTCGACCTTGAGCCAGACGAGTCCCTTGGCGCCCCCTTCGACCGCGACGGCGGTGAGCTCGTCGAGGTCCTTCCGCGAGAAACGTGCTGCGGCACCCGGCACCCGGATTCCGCGGACCCGGCCCGCCGACTCGACGGCGGAGCGAAACACCCGGAAGTCGCTCTCGCCGGCGATCGCTGTGAGGTCGGTGATCTCGAGGCCGTAGCGGAGGTCGGGTGCGTCGTGCCCGAACCGCTCCATGCACTCGTCCCAGCCAAGCCTCGGAAGCGGCAGCGCCACGTCGAGGCCGAGGATCTCGCGGGCGGTCCGCTTCACGAGCCCCTCGATCACTCCGATCACGTCATCCGACTCGACGAACGACATCTCGACATCGAGCTGGGTGAATTCCGGCTGGCGGTCGGCCCGCAGGTCCTCGTCGCGGAAGCACTTGGCAACCTGCACGTAGCGGTCGAACCCCGCCATCATCAGCAGCTGCTTGTAGAGCTGCGGTGACTGGGGCAGGGCGAAGAAGGCGCCGTGATCGAGCCGGCTGGGAACGAGGTAGTCGCGGGCGCCCTCGGGCGTGCTCCGGCCGAGCATCGGCGTCTCAACGTCGATGAAGCCGAGCTCGTCGAAGTGGTCCCGCATGATCTTCACGATCCGGCTGCGGAGAAACATGTTCTCCTGCATCGCCGGCCGGCGCAGGTCGAGCCAGCGATGGGCCAGTCGCACCTCCTCCCCGGGGAGATCGGCTGCACCCGGCTGGAAGACGGGGGTTTCGGCCTCGTTGAGCACGTCGAGCACCGTGCAGGCAACCTCGATCTCGCCGGTCGAGAGTTTCGGGTTCGTGGTTCCCTCCGGCCTGGCGCCGACGACGCCCGTGATCCGGAGCACCCATTCCGGACGCACGAGCCGGGCCGCGGCAACCGTGTCGGCACCGCTCTCCGGACCGATCACCACCTGGGTCCGGCCCCAGCGATCTCGCAGGTCGACGAAGATCACGCCCTTGTGGTCGCGAACCCGATCGACCCAGCCGCAGAGCCTGACCGTCTCGCCGAGGTTCGCGGGCCGGAGCTGACCGCAGGTGTGGGTGCGAAGCACGTCAAGGGGCCTTTCTCTTGTCTGAATCGGGGTTGAATCGAGTGTCGGAACGGGAGACAGCGGCGTCGGGTGATCGGTCGCCGGGTCAACTCTGGAACATGCCGGTCACGAGCAGTGCCAGCGCCAGCAGGATCGAGACCGCCAGCAGCGGCAGGCCGGCCCAGAGGATGAGCATCGGAGCCATTTCCAGCAGCGATCCGCCGCCGAAGACGACCGCCAGAGCGAGGATCGCAAACACCACGGCCGTCGCGAGCGAGAGCCAGGCCAGCAGCTTGGGAACCATCGGTTGCTATCTCGCTGGGCTGGGGGAGCGACGCTGGCCGATGGCGTCGGCGTTGAACTCCAGGTGCAGCTGCTGCGTCGGCTCCTCGCCGTCGAGTTCGCGAAACAGCATGCTCGGCTGGATGTCGTGGTTGTCCTGGTACTTGTCGCTCGAGTATTCGGTGATGTCGCCCGTGATCTGATGGAAGAACAGCTGGCAGATCGAGACGCCCGGATAGATCTTGACCGGCTGCACGGCGAACATCTCGAGCGTCCAGTAGCCGCAGAAGCCGACGTCGCCGAATCCGGCGGTGACGTGAACGAACAGGCCGAGGCGGCCGATGGAACTGCGTCCCTCGATCATCGGCACGAGGTTGTGGGTTTCCGTCCGCTCGACCGTCCGGCCGAGGTAGAGCTGGTTCGGGGTCAGCACGAGCCCTTCGGGGGGGACACGCACCCGCTCGACCCGGTTGCTCTTCCGCATGTCGAGCACGATCTCCTCGTAGACGAGCAGTTCGTCGTGGAGCGAGAGGTTGTAACTGTTGGGGTTCAGCTTTCGATCGTCGAACGGATCGATGACGATGTTGCTGCCGAGCTGCTGCCGGATCTCGTTGCCGGAGAGGATCATGGGTCGTTCCCGTGGCGGTGGCGGACGAGGCGGGTGACCGACGCGGACAGAATTGTACGCCTTTGCCCCCGGTCTGTCAGGCGCGTCGTTTCCTGCCCGCAGGAAGGACGCCGACGCGGGGGCAGAGATCGGCGAGCGGACAGCGTCCGCATTCGGGTCGGCGGGCCGCGCAAGCGTCCCGGCCAAGTTCGATCAGCCGGTGACTGAAGCCGATCCAGTGGTCCGCCGGCACGACCCTGACCAGATCACGCTCCGCCCGAACCGCGTCCTTCTGCCGCGTCAGCCCGAGCCGGCGCGAGATCCGGCCGACGTGGGTGTCGACGACCAGGCCCTCGGCGATCCCGAATCCGCTCCCCAGAACGACGTTGGCGGTCTTCCGTCCGACGCCCGGAAGTTTGACGAGGTCTGGCATCGAGACCGGAACCTCGCCCCCGTGTCGTTCCACGAGCGCCCTGCAGCAGCCGAGGATGTTCTTCGCCTTGGCACGGTAGAAGCCGGTGCTGCGGATCACCCGCTCGAGGTCCGCCGGCCGGACCCGGGCCAGGGCCTCGGCCGAGGGCCAGCGGCCGAACAGCTCGCCCGTCACCATGTTCACCCGCTTGTCCGTGCACTGGGCGGAGAGGATCGTGGCGATCAACAGCTGGAACGGGCTCGTGAAATCGAGCGAGCAGACTGCGGCCGGAAACGCCTCCGCCAGCCGGTTTGCGATCGCCTTCGCCCGGAGGGCCCGCGCCGCCGCCGACTCCCGCGATCTGCGGTCCGCCCCGGCCGGTTCGGCTGATTTGCTCGGCCTGCTACGATTCACCATCTCAGCCCGGTCGCCCCCGTGCTCTGCATCGATGGGCCGGGGGAACGTTCGCCCGAGGGATGCCCGCCATGGACGATGCCGATTCGACCACCTACGACCCGCTCTACCTGCAGGGGATCGAGAAGTTCAACGAGTGCGATTATTACGAAAGTCATGAGGTCTGGGAGGAGCTCTGGACGGAATACCGGGGCCCGTCCCGAAAGTTCTATCAGGGACTCATCCAGGCGGCGGTGGCCCTCTATCATTTCGGCAACGGAAACATCCGCGGGGCCCGCAAACTGCATCGCAGCGTCCACGGGTATCTCGAGCCCTACTCGCCACATCATCTGGGGCTGGACATCGTAGGGTTTCTGGCTGCCTTCGACACCTGTCTGGCCGAAGTCGCCGCCAGCACGGAGGATTTCCCGTCGATCGAACTCGATCCCGAACTCCTGCCCGAGATCCATCTCGATCCGCCGGCCGCATGAGCCCCCTGCCGGCACTGAGGACCACCACACGATGTCTGATGAATCGCTCTCCTTCTCGCCCGACGGATTTTCCGGGGTGGCGCGGGTCTTCCCGCTCCCGAATCTGGTGATGTTTCCCCACGTGATGCAGGCGATGCACATCTTCGAGCCCCGCTACCGGGCGATGCTCGAGGAGGCCGTGGAGGACGACAGGCTGATCGCCCTCGGCCTGCTCGCGCCCGGCTGGGAACAGGAATACGAGGGGCGGCCGACCTTGCGATCGATGGCCTGTCTCTGCCGGGTGGCCACCCACCAGCGAACGCCCGAGGGCACCTACAACGTGCTGCTGCTCGGTGTCAGGCGGCTGCGGCTCGTCCGCGAACTGCCGCCGAAGAAGATGTTTCGGGTGATCGAATCGGAGATCCTCGAAGACATCGTTCCCGCCGACGCGGCCGTCGGCACGGCCGACCGCCTGCAGAAGGAGCTGCTGGCCGCCTTCAAGCGGGCCATGCCCAAGATCCCGGACGCCTACGAGCAGCTCGATCAACTGCTCGGCACGCAGATCACCCTCGGCATGCTTGCCGACATCGTCTCCTACACGATCGACCTGAGCCTCGACTGGAAGCTGCGGCTGCTCACCGAGTGCGACGTGTTTCGGCGGGCCGAGCTCCTGCTGGAGGCGATCGAAGGCCGCCCGGCAGCCGGCCCGCAGCGGACGTTTCCACCAGACTTCAGCCTCAACTAGCCTCGGAATATGCAGTTTCTGATGGTTCTTGACCCCCGGGCCTGGCGCTGCCCGATGTGGGACAGGCTTCAGCCTGTCATGTCTTGGAGCATCGGCGTCTTGCGTGGGGCGGGGTTGCCCGTGCCCCGTCGCCGGACGTTCGCTGCGGCCATCCTGGCCGCCGCTCTCTGCACGCCGGCTGCGGTTCGCCATCCATGGCTGCGCTTGCCGCCGAGCCCGGCTCTCGGGGCACGGGCAACCCCGCCCGATGCGTCGGTGAAGAAGTAGCGGGCGGCGATGCAGGTGTCGCGCGTTTCAGCGAGAGCCTGTGCCACATCGGGCAGCGCCAGGCCCGGAGGGCCGGGTCAACACCAGCGACCGGAGGTCGCCAAGCAAAACCGGACACTCTATCCGGGTTTTGCGTGAAGCCGATCAGGATTGTCAGGGATGACTTTTTCCTCATCAGGCTCCATCCGGCTAAACTTGCGGTTTTCGTTTTCGCCACGACGGCCAGCCTGTGACGCTTCTCATCGATTTTCTCTGTCGGTTTGGCTGGGGGCTGTCGGCTGCGCTCGTGTTGACGCCTCCGGGGCTCGTACCGTCGGGGTTCTTTCGGGTCAATCTGCTCGTGGTGCTCGGACTGGCGACGTTCGCCGCCCTGCTGGCACGGACCGCGGTTCCGGGCAGTCTCTGGCTGTTGGCCGTGGCCGCCGGCGTATCCGCCTGGCTCGGGAGCATCGTCTGGCTGGCCGGGCGTCCGCGGGCCGGCATGCTGTTCTGCGTCGCATCGGCTGCGGCCTTTGCGGCGGCGGCGGTGCTGCTCCCGTCGGCCTCGACGGCGGCTGGGGCAGCGGCTGTTCCCAGGCTCGCCGGCGTGCGGCTGCTGTCGGGGCTCGTCGTCGGTCTCACCGTGCATGCGATGCTGCTCGGCCACTGGTATCTCAACGCGCCCGGAATGCGTGTCGATGCCCTCCGCAGGATGATCGATCTGGCGTTGCTCGCCTGGGGCGTGCAGCTCGCGGTGGCCGCCATTTCCATCGCCGCGCAGGTGGAGCCGGTCCGAATGGGGGAGGGGCCGACGGGGCCGGCCCTCGTGGCGCTCCGCTGGATGGCCGGCCTGGCCGGCCTGCCGGTGCTGCTCTGGCTGAGTCGCAAGACGCTCGACATTCCCAACACACAGAGCGCCACGGGTATCCTGTACGTGGCCTGCATCGCGGCGATCGTCGGAGAACTGACCGCGCAGCTGCTCCAGGCGGCAGCCTGAGCCGGGGTGGCCCCGGCCCGCTCGAGGAGATCGGCATCGGATCCATGAGAATCACCTACGCCTGCCCGGCCTGCGACGCGACCGTCTCGATCGATGGGATCACCGCCCTGTCGGCCCTCGACTGTCCCTCCTGCACCGCGTCGGTCCGGATTCCCGAGGACGGGATCGCGCCGGGGCCGCCCCCAAGGCCGCGGCGTTGCCTCGTCTGTCCGAGCACGGAATTGTTCGTCCGCAAGGATTTTCCCCAGCGGCTCGGACTTGCGATCGTGGTCGCGGGATTGGCTGCGAGCTGCCTCGCCTGGGCCTGGCGGGAACTGATACTCACCTTCGCGATCCTGTTTGGCACGGCTCTGGTCGACGTGCTGCTCTACATCTTCATGCCCGACTGTCTGAGCTGCTATCGCTGCGGGGCCCGGTACCGCGGCGAGGGGATCACGGGCGCCTTCGGCGGCTTCGATCTCGAGACCCATGAGAAGCACCGCCAGCAGGTCGCCCGGCTGCGAGACGCCGCCACCCCGGCCGAACCGACTCAGGGACGCTGAGCTGCATGGACCTTGAACGCAAGCGCATCGAGGAGGATCTGCGCGGCATCGTTGCGGGTGAGGTGCTCTGCGACGACGCGAGCCTGTCGCTCTATGCCATGGACGGCAGCCTGTTCGAGGTTCGGCCCACGGCCGTCGTCCGGCCGCGGACGGTCGACGACGTCGCCGCGACCGTCCGCTGGGCGGCGGCGAACCGGATGCCCGTGCATCCGCGGGGCGCGGGCACGGGCCTCGCGGGATCCGGGCTCGGTCGGGGCGTCGTGCTCGACTTCTCCCGCTTCATGCGCCGGATCGTCGGCACCGCCGCCGCAACGGTGCGGGTGCAGCCGGGCGTGATCGATGCGCAGCTGGAAGAGCATCTCGGCCGCCTGCGCCGCACGTTCGGGCCCGACCCGGCAAATGCCGCCGTGACCACGCTCGGCGGCATGATCGGCCGCAACACGTCGGGCAGCCGGTTTCTGCGGCATGCCGCCGTCCGCAACCGGGTGCTGGCCCTGCAGACGGTGCTCGCCGACGGCACGATCCTGGAACTGCAGCCGACCGCGGCCGGAGTGGCGGCCGCCGAAGACCCGCAGACGGCCCGGCTCGAGTCGCTCGCGGCGGGGATGGCCACGATCCTGGCCGAGGATCGGGCGACGATCCGGCAATTTCAGCCGGCCGAGCGACGTTCGCACGGCGGCTATCGGCTCGATGATCTCGAGCGGGACGGGCTCGTCGACCTGCCTCGGCTGCTCTGCGGGGCCGAGGGCACGCTGGGCATCGTCACCGAGGCCACCCTGGAGACGGTTCCTGCCGACGGAGCCAGGGCCGTCGGGCTGCTGCTCTTCGATTCGATCGACAAGGCCGCCGAGGCGGCTCTCCGGCTGCTCCCCCTGGGCCCGAGCGCCTGCGACCTGTTCGACAAGCGGCACCTGACGCTCGCCCGCTCCGCGAAGGTGACGTTCGACCTGCTCATCCCGCCGGTCGCCGACGCCGGCCTGCTGGTCGAGTTCACAGGGGACGATCCGGCTGCATGCGGCCGGCAGCTCGACGAGGCGCTGAGGCGAATCCAGTCGGTGAGACGGCTTTGCATCGATGTCCGCAGGGCGGAGGACGAGGCCGACGCGACGCTCTTCTGGGAGCTGTCCCGGCATGTCGTCTCGACGCTGCATGGGGTGCGTGGCGCAACCCGGCCGGTGCCGTTCATCGAGGATGTCGTCCTGCCTCCGGAACGACTGCCGGAGTTTCTGCGACGGCTGCAGGAGGTGCTCAAGAAGCAGTCGGCGACCGCGATGCTGTTTGGCCATGCCGGCCACGGCCAGATGCACCTGCGGCCGTTCGCCGATCCCCGCGAGCCGACCGAGATGGCCCGGCTCGAACGGCTCGCCGATGCGGTCTATACGGAAGTGTTCTCGGTCGGAGGCACGATCGGCGGCGAACTGGGGCTGGGGCTGTCGCGGACCCCGTTCTTCGGACGGTTTCAGCCCGAACTGACGGCGGTCTTCGCCCGGGTGAAGCGGCTCTTCGACCCGCTCCAGATCCTCAACCCCGGCACGATCACACGGGCCGACGATGCTGAAGCCAGGACCGACGCCGCTGAACCGGCAGCCGGCGAGGTTCGCCGCCCGCTGCAGCCGGCGATGCCACCGCTTCCGCTCCTGATCTGGTCGGGCGTGACGCTCGTGAACGAACTGGATGCCTGCAACGGCTGCGGGGGCTGCCGCACCCAGTCGGGGCCGCTGCGGATGTGCCCGCGATTTCGGGAGAATGTCGGCGAGGAGTCGTCGCCGCGGGCCAAGGCCGGCCTCCTCTCCGCGGTGCTCGGCGGCGGACTCGATCCGCGGACGCTCGACTCGGACGCCGTTCGGGAGATCGCCGACACCTGCTTCAACTGCCACCAGTGCCGCGTCGATTGCCCGGCGGGGGTCGACATTCCGGCGATCGTCACCGAACTCAAGGCCGCCCACGTCGCGACCAACAGCCTCGGCGGCGCCGCATGGGTGCGGTCGCGGGTCGACACCCTGAGCCGGCTGGGCGGCTGGGCGGCGCCGTTTGCCAACCGTGCGATCGCGAGCTCCCGGGCCCGTTGGCTGATGGAGAGGACGCTGGGCATCGCCCAGGGCCGCAAGCTGCCCCGGTTCACCGCCAATCGCACGATGCGTTGGGCCGTGCGGCGGGGGCTGACCCGGCCGTCGCGTCGGGGCGGCCCGCGGGTGCTCTACTTCCTCGACACCTTCGCCCGCTGGCACGATCCGCTGCTCGTGGAATCGTTCGTCTCGGTGCTCGAGCGGAACGGCATCGGCGTGTTCATCGATCCCCGCCAGGTGGCCTCGGGGATCGCGATGGTCTCCGAGGGCGACATCGTCGCCGCGCGAAAACTGGCCGCGACCAACGTCCGGATCCTCTCCGAGGCGGTGCGACTCGGCTACCGGATCGTCTGCACCGAACCGGCCGCTGTGACCTGCATCACCCACGACTATCCGCTGCTCGTCGACGACGACGACATGCCGCGAATCGTCGCCGCGACCACCGACGCCACGGCGTTTCTCTGGGAGCTGCACCGCGAAGGAAGGCTGCGGCTCGACTTCAGGCCCGTTTCCTCCCGGCTTCTCTACCATGCGCCCTGCCATCTCCGGTCACGGCATCCGACCAGCCCCGCCGAGCACCTGCTCCGGCTTGTGCCGGGGATCGTCGTCCAGTCGGCCGATGCCGGCTGTTCCGGGATGGCCGGAACGTTCGGCCTGTCGCGGGAGAATTATCGGGCCAGCCTGCGGATGGGCCGTGGGCTGCTGGCGGCCCTGCGGACGGGAGGCATCGAGGCGGGCGCTACCGAGTGCAGCGCCTGCCGGATACAAATGGAGCAGGGCGTGGCGAAGCCGACGGTGCACCCGCTCAAACTGCTCGCCAAGGCCTACGGCGGGATCGAGGGCGCGGCGAACCAGGAACTCGACGCCATGCTCTCGGCCGCCAGCGGCCGCCTCACCACCAGTTGAATCGCGACCCCATCCGATGCTGCGGATCAGCCTTTTTGCGGGAATGGCCGAAGCCGCCGGCTGTCGCAGCATCGATGTCTTCTGGCAGGGGGGCACCGTCGGCGACCTTCGGGCAGCGGTCATCGCAGCCTGTCCGGCCGCGGCCGCCCTGATCGCCCTGAGCGCCGTCGCCGTCGGCGGGCGGTATGCCGGCGACGGCGAGCCGGTTCCCCTCGATGCCGAGGTTGCGATCATCCCGCCGGTGAGTGGAGGCTGACACCGATGGGACCTCGCGACATCATCCGCGACATCATCCTGGATCAGGCGCCGATCGATCCCGAGAGGCTGCGGGCCGCGGTCGCCCACCCCGCCGCGGGCGCCAACCTGCTGTTCGTCGGCACGACCCGGGCCGTGACCGACGGCCTTGAGACGCGCAGCCTCGACTACGAGGCCTTCGAGCCGATGGCACGGACGATGCTCGCCGAACTGCGGGACGAGGCGGTGCGCAGGTTCGGCCTGACCGGCTGCTGCATCGCCCACCGGCTCGGGAGGGTGAACGTCGGAGAGGCGAGCGTGGCGGTGGCAACGAGTGCGCCCCATCGATGCGAGGCGTTCGCGGCGGCGGAATGGCTGATGGACGAGATCAAGAAGGCGGTCCCGATCTGGAAGCGAGACGAGGCCGCCGATGGAACCCGGACCTGGAGCCACCCCGGCGGCATGCCTCGGGCGGCCGCCGCGACGCTCGTCGACGGTTTCGGCCGGCTGCACACCGACATGCGGATCAGCGTCACGGACCGCTGCAACCTGCGCTGCACCTACTGCATGCCGATCGATGCCAGATTTCGTCCGCGCGAGGAACTGCTCAGCTTCGAGGAGATCGCCCGCGTCGTCCGGGTGGCTGCCCGACAGGGAATCCGTTCCCTGCGGCTCACCGGGGGCGAGCCGTTGATGCGTTCGGAGCTCGACGTTCTGGTGCGGCAACTCGCCGGGATCCCCGGGATCGACGACCTGGCCCTGACGACCAACGGCCTGCTCCTCGCCGAGCAGGCGGATCGGCTCCGCAGGGCCGGCCTCCAGCGGATCAATGTCAGCCTCGACACGCTGCGGGAGGAGGTTTTCGAACGGATCGCCCGCCGGGGCGGACTCGATCGGGTGCTCGGCGGGCTCGCGGCGGCGAAGCAGGCCGGTTTCGAGAGGATCCGGATCAACGCCGTCTCGATTCGCGGACTCACCGAGGAGGAGATCGTGCCGCTGGCGGAGTTCTGCCGGCACGAGGGTTTTCATCTGCGGTTCATCGAGTTCATGCCGCTCGATGGCGAGGCCGGATGGTCGGACGCCCGGGTGCTCTCCGGTGCCGATGTGCGGGCCGTGCTCGAGCGGGAGGTCGGCCCGCTCGTCGCCCTTCCACCGGACGACCCGGGGCAGCCGGCGACCGACTACGGCTGGGCCGAAGGCGCAGGCCGGATCGGATTCATCGACCCGGTCAGCGAGCCCTTCTGCGACCGCTGCGACCGGCTGCGGCTCACGGCCGACGGGCAGTTTCGCAACTGCCTCTTTTCCACGGTCGAATGGGACGTCCGCAGCCTGATCCGCGGCGAGGAATCGGCCGACGACATAGATGCCGCGATCGCTGCGATGCTCCGGGAGTGCGTCTCCGCGAAGCGGGCCGCACATGGCATCGGCAGCGCGGATTTCCAGCGGCCGCAGCGGGCGATGTATCAGATCGGAGGCTGACGGCATGGCGATCCAGCGACGGTATCTCGACAACGCGGCCACGTCCTGGCCCAAGCCGGAGCAGGTGCTCGAGGCCTGGAATCAGGCAGCCCGCTGCGTGGGGGCGGCCGCCGGTCGGGGCGGCCATCAGGCGGCGGTCGAGGCCGACCTGATCCGCAGCCGCGCCCGGGCCGCGGCCGCCCGGCTGCTCGGCGTTGCGGTCGATCGTGTCGCGCTCCCCGGAGCCGCGACGCTTGCCCTCAACATGGCGATCCATGGAACGGTGCAGGCCGGGGATCACGTGATCTGCACCGCCGCCGACCACAACGCCACGCTGCGGCCTCTGCACTGGCTCGCCCGTCGGGGTCTGATCGAACTCAGCATCCTGCCCTGCAATGCCGAGGGACGAGTCGATCCCGACGCGGTCGCGGCGGCCTGGAGGTCGGCCACGCGACTGGTCGTCTGTTCGCAGGTCTCGAACGTGACCGCTGCGGCGCAGGACGCCGCGGCGATCGCCACGATCGCCCATGATCGTGGCGGCCTGCTGCTCCTCGACGCGGCCCAGTCGCTGGGGCTCGTGTCGTCGGCCGCGGATGGAGCCGACATTCTCGTCGCGCCGGCCCACAAGTGGCTCCAGGGAATGGCCGGAGTCGCCATCCTCTGGGCCCGGGAGGGCATTCGGATCGAACCGACCGTGCTGGGAGGCACCGGGACGGCCAGCGAGTCGCTCGAGATGCCGACGTCGTTTGCCGAAAGCCTGGAGGCGGGCACGCCCGATCTACCCGCGCTCGCCGCACTGGCGGCGGCCGTGGCCTGGCACCACGCGGGCGGCCACGAACTGCTCACCGAGGCAGCATCGATGGCAGCGGCCTGCGGGGCGCGGCTTCGTGAGATCGCCGGAGTGCGGGTCTTCGGGCCGGCCGTACCCGCCGCGCCGATTGTGAGTTTCACGGTCGAGGGCTATGATCCGGCCGAGGTCGCGATGCTGCTCGAGCAGATCGGCGGCCTGCAGGCCCGCTCCGGCTTCCACTGCGCCGCCCTCGTGCACGAGCATCTCGGCACGACCGCGGGCGGAACCGTGCGGATCAGTTTCGGCCCCGGGAACAGGGCCGATGATGTCGACGCGGTGCTGGCTGCGGTGACCGCGATCCTGGGCTCGAGCCCGCTGCATACGAGACACGAACCCTGAGAGGCGATCATGGCGGGCATTCGCAAGGAGGTCTGGTATTCGGGCGGGCTCCGCTTCCAGTGCACCCAGTGCGGAGACTGCTGCTCCGGCTCCGAGGGCTACGTCTGGGTGAATCAGGAGGAGATCAATGCCATGGCGGCGCGGCTGGGCATGTCGCCGTCAACGTTCGAGGAGCGGTTCGTGAAGCGGGTCGGCGTGCGGCGGTCGCTCACCGAGCGGGCCAACGGCGACTGTATGCTCCTCGACGAGAAGACCCGCAAGTGCACCGCCTACGAGGAGCGACCGCGGCAGTGCAAGACGTGGCCTTTTTGGGATTCGAACCTGCGGACGCCCGAGGCCTGGGCGGAGGCCGCCGAGGCCTGCCCCGGATGCGACAAGGGCAACCTCGTGCCGCTGGAGCAGATCGTCGAGCAGGCCGCGAAGATCAGGATTTGACTGTCATTGGAAGAAAAATTCATCCACGTCAAGCCTGATCGGCTCGGCGGGTGCAGAGACGTGGGACAGGCTTCAGCCTGTCATGCCTTGCCCGATGTGGGACAGGCTTCAGCCTGTCATGCCTTTGAGTTTCCGCGTCTCGCGTAGGTCGGGGTTGCCCGTGTCCTCTCGCCGGACGTTCACGTCGGCCCTCCGGGCCTCCGTTCACTGCATGTCCGCTGCGCTTCGCCATCCATGGCTGCGCTTCGTCCCAGAGCCCGCTCGAGGACACGGGCAACCCCTCCCGAATGCCCGCTCCGCGAAAGCGGCGGACGAATCTTTCCCAGGCACTTCAGTCTCTGGACATCCTGATCACGAATCTCAGGATTCCTGCGGCCGACCATGGCGGGCACGATAACGCCATCAAGATCGGCCCGCAATTTCTCCCATCTTCCGAGACAGACATGGCTGAGACAGTACAGGCTCTCGCTGAAACGCGCGACACCTGCATCGCCGCCCGCTACTTCTTCACCGATGCATCGGGAGGGGTTGCCCGTGCCCCGAGAGCCGGGCTCGGCGGCAAGCGCAGCCATGGATGGCGAAGCGCAGCCGGCGTGCAGAGAGCGGAGGCCAGGATGGCCGCAGCGAACGTCCGGCGACGGGGCACGGGCAACCCCGACCCACGCAAGACGCCGATGCTCCAAGACATGACAGGCTGAAGCCTGTCCCACTCAAGCATGACATGACAGGCTGAAGCCTGTCCCACATCGGGCAGCGTCAGGCCCGGAGGGCCGGGTCAGCACCAGCGACCGGAGGTCGCCAAGCAAAACCGGACACTATGTCCGGGTTTTGCGTGAAGCAGACATGACAGGCTGAAGCCTGTCCCACTCAGGCATGCCATGACAGGCTGAAGCCTGTCCCACATCGGGCAGCGTGTGCCGTGGCGAAAAGGATGGCCAGAAGGGCGGCGCTCTCGCGATTACAGTATCCCGCCGTGCGTTCTGTACGGCGTCATGTGCGACGGCTGGTCGAGGAACCAGATCCGCTCCCACTCGTCACTGATCGCACGCAGGTCTTCCGACGTGTAGATCAACTGCTGCGCGCGGCGAACCGGGTCGCCGGAGTAGATCGGGATGAGGCACCCGGTGCTCGTCGCCAGAAGCATGCCTGCAAGCAAAAGCCAGCCTGCGGTTCTCATCACTGCGTCCTCCGTGACCGCGGCGTTGGTCGCCGCGGAATGTATCGCTCTTCCGTGAGCGGATGTACCCGATGCTCGGCTTCGATGCGACGCCGAGTTGTCGTTTCCCAGATCTCCCAGATCGCGTGTTCGCCTGTCCTGTCGAGTCAGGCCCATTCAAGCGGGGGGGGCGTCGACCGTTCCTGCCGCCGTGCTGCCTTCAGTTGTGGCCTGCTCGATCCCGCCCTGAGCCTGTTCCTTGTGAAGTCTGTCCAACCGTTCCCTGTCCATGTCCCGAACCCTGGCCTCCATCTCCTTGCCTGGCTTGAAGGTCACCACGCTCTTGGCCTGGACTTTGACCCTCTCGCCTGTGCGGGGATTTCGAGCCGTTCGGGCCTCTCGATGCTTGATCTGGAACACCCCGAAGTTTCTCAGTTCGATCCGTCCTTCCCGCACGAGCGCCTCGATGAGGGCGTCGAACGTTCGCTGCACGAGTTCCTTCGTGCGAAGCTGGGGAAGATCGATCTGTTCCGCGATGGTCCGAACGATGTCTTTCTTGGTCACGGCTCAGGCTCTCCCGACGGCGGGGATTCGACCGAAGCCTAGTGCTGGCAAGTAGTAGTGTCAACAAGCAGGCCTCCCGGCCTGACCGTCTGAACATACACCGACAGCCTCTGTATCGACCGTCACAACCGGCAAACTTGACACAATCGGAACGCCATTCAGGGAATCTTCTGGGGTCGGTTTTGGCTGCCGCTGCGGTCAGCAGACGCCTCCTTGGGGGTTTGGGAAAACCCACTACACTCGGGCCTGAACCCGGCTCGCCAGCATTTCCAATCCATGCAGCATCGCGCCCCCTCGCCCCCCGAGCCGACGCCGAACCTCGCCGTGACGCTCGGCAGGCTGCGGCTCCCGAATCCGATCATGGTGGCCTCGGGCACGTTCGGCTATGGCCGGGAGATGGTCGACTACGTCTCCGTCGGCCGTCTCGGCGGCATCGTGCCGAAGACGATCACGCCGATGCCGCGTCAGGGCAACCAGCCCTGGCGGACAGTCGAGACGGCGGCCGGACTGCTCAACTCGATCGGCCTCGACAACGACGGCGTCGATTCGTTCCTGGTCAAACTCCTGCCCTGGCTGGTCGCAGCGGGGGCTCCCGTGATCGTGAGCATCGCCGGGGCGAACGCCGGCGAGTTCATCGACCTGGCCCGCCGACTCGACGGCGTCGGTGGCATCGCGGCGATCGAACTCAACGTCTCCTGCCCGAACGTCAGCCATGGCGTCGATCTCGGCACCGACGCGGGCCTCTGCCGCGATGTCGTGGCGGGTGTCCGTGCGGCGACGTCGCTGCCGATCCTCGCCAAGCTGACGCCCAACGTCACGAGCATCGTCGCCATCGCGAAGGCGGCAGACGAGGGGGGTGCCGACGCCGTCACGCTGGTCAACACATGCCAGGGGATGGCGGTGGACTGGCGGCGGAGGCGGCCGATGCTCGGCAACGTCATCGGCGGACTCAGCGGACCGGCCATCAAGCCGATCGCCCTGCGGTGCGTGCATCAGGTGCGGCAGGCGGTCGGGATTCCGATCGTCGGCGTGGGGGGCATCATGACGATCGACGACTGCATGGAGTTTTTCGTGACCGGGGCATCGGCCGTTCAGGTCGGCACCGCCAACTTCGCCGAACCGGTCGTCTCGACCCGGCTGCTCGACGCCCTGCCGGCGGCCCTCGGCGAACTCGGAGCCGGGGCGATGACCGACGTGATCGGCACGCTCGCCCTGCCCAGTCCGCTCGCCTGCGGCCAGCCAGCGAGAGGAGACCACGCCGATGACGCCTGAGACCGCCAAGCCGTCCACGCCTCCCCCTCCGACCCGGGTTCTGTCGGGCATCCAGCCGACGGGCCGCTTCCACTGGGGCAATTATTTTGGCGCCATCCGCCAGTACATCGAACTCCAGACGGCCGGCGACGCCTACTACTTCATCGCCGACCTGCATGCCCTGACGACGGTCCGCGACCCGGCCCGGCTGCGGGGCCTGGTCCGTGCCGCCGCTGTCGATCTCGTGGCCCTCGGCCTCGATCCCTCCCGAGCCACGCTCTTCGTGCAGTCGGACGTGCCCGAGGTGACGGAGCTGACCTGGCTGCTGATGACCGTCTGCCCGATGGGCCTGCTCGAACGCTGCCATGCCTACAAGGACAAGAAGTCACGCGGCCTTCCCGCCGACGCGGGCCTCTTCACCTACCCCGTGCTGATGAGCGCCGACATTCTCGCCTACGACGCCACCGTGGTGCCGGTGGGGGAGGATCAGGTGCAGCACATCGAGGTCTGCCGCGACCTCGCAGGGACGTTCAACCATCTCTACGGCGAGGTCTTCACGCTCCCCAGGCCGAGGCTCGTGGAGGGCGGGGCCCGGGTGCCGGGCACCGACGGACAGAAGATGAGCAAGAGCTACGAAAACACGATCGAGGTCTTCGAGGACCTCGGTTCCCAAAAGAAGAAGATCATGCGGATCACGACCGACTCGCGGCCCATGGAACAGCCCAAAGACCCTGAGGGGGACCATCTTTTCGAACTCTATTCCCTGATGGCGGCCGAGGCCGACCGGCTGAAGATGGCCGATCTCTACCGCCGCGGCGGCTTTGGCTACGGGGAGGTCAAGAAGGCGCTCGTCGAGGCGGCGGCCGACTTCTTCGCCGATGCCCGGCGGCGGAGGGACGAGATCGAGGCCGATGCGGGTCGCATCGAGGCGATCCTCGCCGACGGTGCCGCCCGCGCCAGGCGGCAGGCCGCCGGCGTGCTCGATCGTGCCCGGGCGGCCTGCGGCCTGTCCCGGGGCGGGCAGGGAGGACGTGGATGAACGTCCTCGGCATCGGCACCGACATCACGGAGTGCCTGCGGATCGCGCAGATGATCGAGCGGCACGGCGAGCTCTTCGTGGGCCGGGTCTACACCGCGACCGAGATCGAATACTGCCGCAGCCGACGGATGGCGACCCAGCACTTCGCCGGCCGCTGGGCCGCGAAGGAGGCTGTGCTCAAGGCGCTCGGCACCGGCTGGCGTCGCGGGATCAGCTGGCGGGACATCGAGATCCGCAACAGTCCCGGCGGCCGGCCGCAGGCATTTCTCAAGGGGGGCACCCTCGAGGTCGCCGAAAAACTCGGCATCCGCTGCGTGCTCGTGAGCATCTCCCACTGCCGTTCCCACGCCACCGCCTATGCGGTCGCCCTCGACGAGGTGCCAGAGACCTTCGCCACCGACCCCTTCATCCCGTGATTCCGGCCGGGATGGCTTTTCTGTTCGACACGGCGCCTCGCGAAGGTCGGGGTTGCCCACGCCCCGTCGCCGGACGTTCGCTGCGCCCATCCTGGCCTCCCCTCACTCGATGCTGACCGCGCTTCGCCATCCATGGCTCCGCTTGTCAACAACACCGGCTCTCGGGGCGTGGGCAACCCCGTCCACCGATGCAAGCTTCCGTCTGGTCCTGATCTCTTCGTTCGCTATTCGTTGAAAGCGGCCAGTTCGGCGACGCCGCCCTCGATCTGCAGCGATGCCAGCGGCGTGCCTTCGAGGACCGGAGTCGTGCCGTCGCGGCGTGTCAGGTGGAGCTTCGTCTGGCCGCCGAGGTGCAGTTTGAGCGACCTTTCCAGGTCGGCCTTCCTGTCGTCGGCGAGTTTTCCGAATGCTTCCCGACCGCGGCACTTGGGAAAGCCGCGGCATCCCAGCCAGGGGCCACGCTTGCCGTCCCGAAGATTCATCATGTTGCCACATTTCGGGCAGGCGATGTCGGTCACCAGCGGTGGGGGAGAAGGGAACTTGACGTTGCCCTTGCGGTCGAGGTTGAGGATGAACGGCGCCGGCTCCACCGGCGTGCCCTCAGCCTTCTTTCCCCGCGCCTTCACCGGACGGGGCTTGTCCTCGACCAGAAAGTCGCCAAACCGGCCGGTACGCTTCACCATCGGCACGCCAGCCGGCGAGAGCAGGTCGATCTGCTCCGGCAAGAGCGGCCGCCGCTGCCGGTCGACCGGCATTGCGAAGGTGCAGGCGGGCACCTCCTTCGGCTTCGCGGCCTTCCTTTTCTTCCCCTTCGCCGTCTTTGCCGCCGGCGCAGGATTCTGGATGATTTTCTCGTTGTAGCCGCTGCAAGAGAGGAATTCCCCCTTGCCGCCGAGCCTGTATTCCAGCCGACGGCCGCACTGAGGGCAGGCGTAGGACGACGGATCGGCCTTCGCCTTCTCGTGCTCCTGCTGCATGGCGTTTTCGAGTTTGGGCGAGAGTTCGTCATGGAACTCGTGGAGCATGTCCGTCCACTTCTTCTTGCCCTGCGCCACCTGGTCGAGTTCCCGCTCGATCTCCCGCGTGTAGCCGATCTCGATGAATTGGTCCGTGAAACCCCGTTTCAAGAAACCCGTCACCGCTTCGCCGATCGCCGTCGCGTGAAACCGTCGATCCTGCTGGACGACGTAGCCGCGGTTCTCGATGACGTTGATGATGCTCGCGTAGGTCGAGGGTCGGCCGATTCCCTCTTCCTCCATTTTCTTGACGAGGGTGGCCTCGGTGTACCGCGGCGGCGGCGACTGGAATTTCTGCCGGGGTTCGATGTCGAACGGGGCGAGCTGCGCCCCCTTTTGGAAGTCGGGCAGCACCTGGTCGCCGTCGTCGCGAGGTGCGCCGCTGATGGCGTAGAAGCCGTCGAACCGGAGCACGCGGCCGCTCGCCTTGAAGACGGCCCCGGTGTCGCGGTCGCTGCGCCGCATGCGGACGGCCGTCGAATCCCATTCGGCGTCGGTCGTCTGGCAGGCGACGAACGACTGCCAGATGAGGCGGTAGACCTTCAACTGCTCGTCGCTGAGCGCAGCGGCGATCGCATCTGGCTCGCGGTTGACATCGGTGGGACGGATCGCCTCGTGTGCCTCCTGGGCGCTCTCGTTGGAGCTCGTGTAGACGCGCGGCTTGTCGGGAACGTACTTGGGCCCCAGCCGCTTGGTGAGGTAGCCGCGGGCCATGTCGACCGCTTCCTGCGACAAATTGGTCGAATCGGTTCGCATGTAGGTGATCAGGCCCACCCGGCCCTCGTCCGGCAGGTCGATTCCCTCGTAGAGTTGCTGGGCGATCCGCATCGTGCGGTCGGTCGACATCCCGAGCCGGCTGCTGGCCGCCTGCTGCAGCGTGCTCGTGATGAACGGCGGAAATGGCCGGGAGCGGGTGCGGGTGACGTCGATTGAGTCGACCGTGTAACGGGCCTTCGGATCGGGCCGGCCGACAAGCCGGACGACGTTTTTGCCGCGGCCCTTGCCGTCGGGATCGGCTTCACGTGTGATCCTGATGTCGAGCAGGCCGGCGGCCTCGGCCGCACTCTGGGCTCTGGTCGCTAGATCTTCGGTCGAACTGTTCTCGGCCTCGATCCTCAGCGGCCTGCCCCCGAGTTCCACCATTTCGCAGGACAGGCCGCGTCGATCCGCCAGCCAGGCCATGCGGTCCCGGACGAAGGGCGGGCGGCCGCGGTCGTCACGCTGGGCCATGAACGCCGTCCAGGCCTCGTGCAAAGCCGCCGAACTGGCGGCATCGAAGGTCATGTTGGCGGAGATTTCCCAGGATTCGGAGGGCGTGAAGGCGCGGATCTCCTGCTCCCGCTCGACCACGATCCGGGTCGCCACGCTCTGGACGCGGCCGGCGCTGAGGCCGCCTGCGACCTTCTTCCAGAGGATCGGGGAGACCTGATAGCCGACGATCCGATCGACGATCCGGCGGGCCTGCTGGGCCTCGACCCGGGGCATGTTGATGGCCCGGGGCGACTGGAAAGCCCGCAGGATCTCGGACTTCGTGATGGCGTCGAAGGTCACCCGCTTGGCGTTGGCGGGATCGACCTCCAGCACCTGCGTGAGGTGCCAGGCGATCGCCTCTCCCTCCCGATCCAAGTCGGTCGCGAACCAGATGTCGCTGGCGTCCTTGGCGAGCTTCCGCAGCTCCGTGACCTTCTTTCTCTTGTCCTCGTCGATCTCGTAGGTGGGGGCGAAATCGTGATCCATGTCCACGCCCGGCACGGGCTGTTTCGAGCCCTTCGGGGCCCGGCTCGGGAGGTCGCGAATGTGGCCGATCGAGGCCTCCACGACGAACCCCGGGCCGAGGTACTTGCCGATGGTCTTGGACTTGGCCGGACTCTCCACGATGACCAGCTGATACTCCCCCCGAGACCTCGCCGCCGGGGCGGTCGATCGCTTGGCGGCTGCGGACCGTCGTTTCGATGTGGCGGCTTTTTTGGCCATGGATATCGCTGGGGGTGTGCGGCGGGGAAGATGGGCTTTGGGATTGGCGCACGCTGCCGTGGCGCTACAATCTGCGGCTTGTCTCGTCCGGGACAGCGTTACCCTCCCCTCTCTTTGCTTGTCAAGCCTCGGCGGGTTTGCCGTCGGGGAAACTGACATCAGGCGGTGCCATGGCCGGCTCTTTCGACATCTTTCGCAAGTATCAGCGGTCCCTGCTCGTGTTCGTCGCGATCCTCGCGATGCTCGCCTTTTTCGTGCTCCCCCCGTTCCTGCAGATGGGGGGGAATGCGGCCGCCGGCGATCCTGTCGCGGCCCGCTGGAGCGGCGGCGAGATCCGCGAGGGGCAGCTCGAGCGGAGCGTGGCGATGCGGGCCGTGGTCAACCGGTTCCTGGTCGAGTCGGCGGCCGCCGCCGGCCGGGATCCCTCCCGCCTGCCCCTGTTTCCGGAGTCGGAGGAGGCGGTGGTCCGCACGATGCTCGTGGCCGAGGAGGCCAGGAAGAACGGCGTCGTCGTCAGCGACGCCGCGATCAACGACTTCCTCGCCCAGTGGACCAACAACATGGTTCGCGGCGAGCAGTTCAGCGAGATCATCTCGGGGCTCCGGCTCGGGCCGAACGGTGTGTCGCAGCACGATCTTTTCGAGGCGATCCGCACCGAACTGGTCGGCCGGAACATGCTGATCATGTTTCAGACCGGGTTCTCCGGAGATCCGCCGGCCTGGCGGTACGACTATTTCCGCAGGCTTGAACAGTCGGCCACCGTCGAACTGGCGGCCGTTCCTGTCGAGAGCGTGGCCTCATCGGTGCCGGCGCCGTCCGGCGAGCAGCTGCAGGCATTTTTCAACCGCTACAAGGAGGACCTCCCCGAACCGCGCAGCGACGTTCCCGGATTTCGTGAACCCCGCCGCGTGAGGTACGAATATCTGATCGCCAAGCGGGAGGTCTACGAGGCCGAGGCTGCCAAGGAGGTGACCGACGCCCAGATCGCGGAGTTTTACGAGAAGAACAAGGAGACGATGTTCCGGGCCAAGTCGGTCGAAAAGCCGAAGGCCGACCCGGCCGCCGCCGATGTCCCGAAGACGGACGCCGCAAACACGGACGCCCAGAAAACCGACGCCCCGAAGACGGACACCCAGAAGGATGCCGAGGATTCCGGTGCCAAACCGCCTGCGGCGGCCAAGCCCGACGAGAAGCCTGCAAGGCAGCCGGAGAAGGGGGCTGCGGTCAGCCGGCCGGCGATTCGGTCTGTGGCCTTCAGGCAGCCCGCTGCGGCACCGGCAAAGCCGGCGGTCGTCGGACCGGCCGCCGAACAGGCCAAACCAGCCGACAAGGCTGGGGACAAGCCCATCGACAAGGCTGGAGAAAAACCTGCGGAAAAGGCCCCGGAGAAGCCCGCCGAGAAGTCGGCTGAGAAACCCGCCGAAGGCGAGGGAAAGCAGTCCCAGGAGGCTGCTGCCGGGGCTGCTTTTGAGCCTCTCGAAGCGGTGAAAGACAAGATTCGGGAACAGCTCGCCCGCGAGCGGGCCAATGCCCGGATTGATGCCGTATTCACTGCCGTTGCCGGCGATCTGACCCGCTATGGCGAGGATTTGGCGCTCTGGCAGGCCCAGCAGAAGGCCGGCACCTCGGCTCCCAAGGCTCCCGACATCGATGTCATCGCCAAGATGCAGGGGCTCGAAGGAGGCAGGGTCGGCCCGGTGACCGCCTCTCAGGCGATCGGCGGCGCCGGCATCGGCCAGAGTTTCGACTTCCTGCCCGATCCAGGCAGCCGGTTTGGCATCCGCCAGCAGAACTGGATCGATGCGATGTTCGGGCAAAATACGATGTCGCTTCGTCCCGTCACGTCGCGGGACGTGGCGGGCAACCGCTACCTCTCGTGGAAGACGGAGGACGAGGCGGAGTTCGTTCCCGCCTTCGAGAAGGTTCGCGACAACGTCGAGTTTTCCTGGAGGATCGTCGAGGGCCGCGGGCTGGCCCGACGCAAGGCCGAGGAACTGGCTGCCCTGGCCGCGAACTCGCAGCAGTCGCTGGCGGCATCCCTGGCCGGCAAAACCGACGCCAAGGTCGGGCAGGCTGGGCCGTTCACCTGGCTCTCTCAGGGCAGCCAGCCGGGCAGCGGGGCCTTCGTCTCGCAGCCGGACGGCATCGAGATGCCGGGAAATGAATTCATGCGGACGGTGTTTTCGCTCCAGCCAGGACAGTCGGGAGTGGCCTTCAACGAGCCGCGAACGATCTGCTACTGCATCCGGCTCGTGGAACTGACGCCCCCCGAGGCGTCGCTGCGGGAAAAGTTTCTCGAAACCCGCAGCGATCCGGGCCGCACCGGCATGGTGGCCCAGCAGGAGTTCTCCCGCGCCTTCGGCGACTGGATCGAGGGACTGGAGAAGAAGTACGCCCTCAACTGGACCCGCCAGCCCCGCTTCAACGGACGCTAGACCCACCAGGTTCCCACCAGGTTCCCACCAGGTCTCGGAGTGCCGGTTCCTGAGTGGGACCGGCTTCAGCCTGTCGGAACCGCCGGCAGCCGCAGGCCTGTCTCAGATCGGACAGGAACCTTCTCGGCTTCCTCGCGTCCATCACCCGCCTCACGAGGCACGCGGCTTGAGCACGACCGCGGCCAGCGGCGGGAGCGACACGAGCAGCGAATGGTCGCGGCCGTGGTGGGGTTCGTTGCCCGCCTCGAGGGCGCCGGCGTTGCCGACGTTTCCACCGCCGTACCAGCCGGAGTCGCTGTTGAACACCTCGTCGTACTGTCCGGCATGGGGCACGCCGACCCGGTAGCCCGGGCGGGGTACCGGGGTGAAGTTGCAGCAGACCACGAGGAAGTCGGCGGGATGCGCGGCCCGGCGGACGAAGATCAGCACGCTGTCCTGCCAGTTGTGGCAGTCGATCCACTCGAAGCCCCGCCCGTCGAAGTCGAGCTCGTGGAGGGCCCGTTCACGGCGGACGAGGTGGTTCAAGTCTGCGACCGCCTTGGCGAGCCCCCGATGGCTGTCGTACTGGCAGAGGTGCCACTGCAGGCTCTCATCGAAGTTCCATTCGGCCCACTGGCCGAACTCGCCTCCCATGAAGAGCAGCTTCTTTCCAGGGTGGCACCACATGTAGGCATAGAGCAGCCGCAGGTTCGCGAACTTCTGCCAGAGGTCGCCCGGCATCTGCTCGATCATCGAGCCCTTGCCGTGGACCACCTCGTCGTGGGAGAGGGGCAGGACGAAGTTTTCGTGGAAGGCGTAGATCAGGCTGAAGGTGAGCTCGTCGTGGTGGTACTTGCGGTGGACGGGATCGTGCCGCATGTAGCGGAGCGTGTCGTTCATCCAGCCCATGTTCCACTTCAGGCTGAACCCGAGCCCGCCCAGATAGGTCGGCCGCGAGACGCCCGCCCAGGCGGTCGATTCCTCGGCGATCGTCAGCACGCCGGGATGGTGATGGTGGACCTGGATGTTGAACTGCTTGATCAGTTCGATCGCCTCGAGGTTTTCCCGGCCGCCGAAGCAGTTGGGGGCCCACTCCCCCTCCTTGCGGCTGTAATCGAGATACAGCATCGACGCCACCGCGTCGACCCGCAGGCCGTCGACATGGTAGTGATCGAGCCAGAAGAGCCCGCTCGAGATCAGGTAGTTGGCCACCTCGTTGCGGCCGTAATTGAAGATCAGCGTGCCCCAGTCGGGGTGCTCTCCCTTGCGCGGGTCGTCGTGCTCGTAGAGGGCCGTGCCGTCGAACCGACGGAGACCGTGGCCGTCCTTGGGGAAATGGGCCGGCACCCAGTCGATCAGCACCCCGATGCCCGCCCGATGGAAGGCGTCGATCAGCGACATCAGCCCCTGCGGCGGACCGAATCGGCTCGTCGCCGCGAACATGCCGATCGTCTGGTAGCCCCAGCTGGCCGAAAGTGGATGTTCCGTCGGAGGAAGGAACTCGACGTGCGTGAATCCCATCTCGACGCAGTAGGGGACGAGTTCCCGCTCCATGTCCGAATAGGAGAGCCAGCGGTGCCGATCGTCGCCTGGCCGCCGCCAGCTGCCGAGGTGCACCTCGTAGACGTTGATCGGGGCCGAGAGGCTGTTCCTCGCGGCGCGGCCCGCCATCCACTCGTCGTCGCGCCACTGGTAGGCGTCCAGGTCGACGACAAGCGAGGCGGTTCGAGGCGGCACCTCGGCGCCGAAGCCGTAGGGGTCGGCCCGGTCGCTGTGGGAGCCGAGCGCGTGGACGCGAAACTTGTAGGCGTCGCCTGAATGCATCCCGGGAATGAACAGCTCCCAGACGCCCGAGGGGACATGCTTCCGCATCTGATGGGTGCGGCCATCCCAGCCATTGAAGTCGCCGATCACGCTGACGGCGTCGGCATTCGGGGCCCAGACGGCGAAGTTGACGCCGTTGACGCCGTCGATCGAGCGGATCTGGGCGCCGAGTTTCTGGTAGCTCTTCCAGTGACGTCCTTCGCCCAGCAGGTGGAGATCGTAGTCGGTCAGCATGGTCGGGAATGCGTAGGGGTCGTGGAAGTCGTGACGGTCGCCGGAGCCGTCATCGATGCGGATCGCGTAGCGGGGAAGCGACCCGGGGCCGGCCGACGGGTCGGCGAGGAGGATCGTTTCGTACATGCCCGATGGATGAGTCCGCCGCATGGGCTGGCTGATCCGGGAGCCGGCCGGGTCGGCGGCGACCAGCCAGGCCCGCTTCGCCGTGGGCAGGAACGCCCTGACATGGTGCGAACGCGGCCTCCCGTCGCCGTCGCGATCGAGCACCCTCGGCCCAAGCAGCCTGCCAGGCACGCCGTGACGGCCGGCCAGCAGGGCGGGCAGGTCCTCCGGAAGGCTGTCCTGGTCTTCGGTCGGCATGGGCTCGCGGTTCCTCCCTCGCCTGCCCGTCGACCGAACCCTGGCCGAACCGGGGGGCGATTCCTCGCGGAGTATCGTCCACGGCGGGCATCGGGATGGAACGGGGACCGGATCATCGTGCCACATGGTATCGTGCCGGGTTCCGAATGGCTCAATCGGGACCGACTGTGCCGGTTGGGTCGACGCGTCCGGTTGGAAGACTGTCTAGGCGGAACCGATGGGCTTCGAGCGATTTGAACCGGTCGAACGGCGGATTCCGATCGGTGGCCGAGAGGTCTCGATCTGGAGGCCCCCCGACATGGAGTCGCTCATCGATCTGGCGGCCTTCGAGGCCGATGAGCGGATCCCGTACTGGGCCGATGTCTGGGAGTCGGCGATCGTGCTCGCAGAGGAGATCGCCCGGCTCGAAGGCCGCGACAAAACGCTCCTCGAACTCGGCTGCGGGCTCGGCCTGCCGTCGCTCGTCGCCGCAGCGGCAGGATTCGCCGTGACCGCGACCGACTACGAGGAACCGGCCCTCGAGGGGGTGCGTTACAACGCCCTGCGGGCCGGGCAGAAGGCGATCCAGACCCGCGTGCTCGACTGGCGGAATCTGCCGGATGGATTCCCGCTGTTCGACCGTGTGATCGCCGCCGACGTCCTCTACGAGGCCCATCATGCCGAGGCGCTTGCCTGTGTGATCGCCCGCACCCTGCGGCCCGACGGCGTTGCCATGGTCGCCGACCCATGCCGCGCCCGGGCGGCAGGTTTCGAGGATGCCTGTCGCGGGCTCGGCCTGAGCGTCGTAAAAACCAGGGCCCGCCGGCCGCATGCCGCGACCGACGGGCCCCGTGTCGAGATCTACATGATCGCGAGGTGATCCCCCGGCGATTTTGAACTGCCGAACTCGGCGTCGTTCAGGCCACCAGCCGCATCTCCGGCACCTCGCCCGTGATCCCCATCACGAACTCCTCGAAGATCTTCACGTCGAGTGCCGAGGCCGACTCGGCCTCGGGGTGGAACTGCGTGCCGATCGCAACCCATCCCTCGATCGCGCTCTCGATCGCCTCGACCACGCCGTCCGGTGCCCGGGCGGTGACCCTGAAGCTGGTGGCGACGTCGTCGATCGCCATGTGATGCATGCTGTTGACGCGGATTTCACCGTCGCCGTACACACGCTCCATCACCGATCCTGCCTCGACGAGCAGGGCGTGGCGATGGGCCTGATCGAGCGGATCCTTGTGGGGAATCGCCTTCGGCAGATCCTCCGGGATGTGGAGAAACAGCGTGCCCCCCTCGGTGATGTTGAGGAGCTGCATCCCGCTGCCGATCGCGAGCACCGGCATCTGCCTGGCGCAGATCTGCCTGGTCAGCATCCGGTCGAAGTCCTCGCGGCGGGCATCCATCGGTCGTACCGCCGGATGGGGCATGTAGCCATCCCGACGCGGGTCGAGATCGGCACCGCCCACCAGCACCACGCCGTCGAGCAGGTCGAGCAGCCGGATCACGTCTTCCTCGTCGGCCAGCGGGGGCAGGATCACCGGGATGCCGCCTGAGGCTGTGATGCCGTCGTAGTAGCCGGCCGCGACGAACGAGAGGGCTGCGTGCTCCTTGCGGGTGGCACGGTAGTCGGTGTTGATGCCGATGAGTGGCTTGGCAGCCATGAAGATCCTCCTTGAAACGCGTCGTACCGGCATCCATGCCGGTCATCGGGGGCGAAAGTAACGGCCCTGCGACGCAAGGCAAGCATTTTTCCGATTTTGTGGTGCACTTTCCGCCAGACCCCAAGATCAAGTGCTAGCACGTCCGGTGCTAGCAGCCGGAGGGGCGGCCCCGAACTGATATCCAACCGATCTGCTGAGGGACCGGGCGATTCCGCGTTCTTGAGATGGCGTCCTTAAAATTGGTTGGAACGCGTTCCGCACATCCCTTGCCGAACAGGATTGCCAGGGATGGCTGTCCCGACGTGAAGCTAGCCCGCAATCCAGACCGCGGAGGGGAAACTGCGCAGCCAGGTGAGTTGGCGTTTGGCGAGTTGTCGAGTCCGTTGCTGGGTTCGGCGAATCGCCTCCTCGAGGCTGATCCTGCCGGCGAGCAGATCGAGCGTCTCGGCATAACCGGCGGCCTGGCGGGCGGTCGGGCCGATCCCTCCGGGCTGTGACTCCGCCTTTCGTACCTCGTCGATCAGGCCGGATTCGAACATCCTCTCGACTCGGCGGTCGATCCGGTAGGCAAGCATTCGGCGGGGCATGTCGAGGATCATCATTCTCGCCTCCACGATCGGATCGGGGCTCGGGGCGAAGGCCTCGGTCAGCGTCCGGCCGCCGTTGTGGACGACCTCGAGGGCCCGGATGATCCGCTTGAGGTCGTTGGGATGGAGCCTGGCGGCCGAGGCAGGATCGATCGCCCGGAGGCGTTCGTGGAGCGTTGCCGCCCCGTATCGCTCCGCGTCCTCGATCATCCGCCGGCGAAACTGGGCATCTTCCGCTGGCAGCGGAGCGAGCCCGTCCCGCAACGCACGCAGATAGAGCGGTGTTCCGCCGACGAAAAGGATCCGCCGGCCGCGGGAACGGATCTCGTCGACGGCCGCTGCCGCGTCGGCCAGCCAGCGGGCCACGCTGTAGCTGGCGGCCGCGGACACCAGGTCCACGAGGTGATGTTGCACCCGGTCGCGTTCCTCCCGGGATGGCTTGGCCGTCCCGATGTCCAGATCGCGGTAGACGGCCATCGAATCGACGCTCACGACCTCGGCATCAAGCCGATCGGCCAGCCGCAGGGACAGAGCGGTCTTGCCTGCAGCCGTCGGACCGGCGAGAAACCAGCAGTCGTCCCCGAGCCGCGGCCGGGCCGGCGATTCCCGCGGCCCGACGTCGGTGGCGGGAGATGCTAGAGTTGAAGACCCGGAAACGGGATCGGCGCGGATCGTCCCGGGCGTGGCGTCCGGGTCGTTCGGTCCGTCCGAGCCTGACTGGTTTGGAGTCATCCGATGCGTCGTCTGGGAGAGACCCTCGCAAGCCTCGAAGATGTCGTGGCTGCCCGGAGAAGCGAGCCCTCCGAACGATCCTACACCAGCCGACTGTTCGAGGGCGGCGTGGCCAAGATCGGCGGCAAGGTGACGGAGGAGGCCAGGGAACTGGTCGCCGCAGCCGCAGCGGAGAGCGACGAGCGGGTCGTCTCCGAGGCGGCCGATCTCCTTTACCACACGATCGTCCTGCTGGCCTGCCGCGGCCTGTCGCTGGCCGGCGTCGAGGATGAACTGGCCCGGCGGTTCGGCATCTCCGGCCTCGATGAGAAGGCCTCGCGGGGCCAACAGTCCACCGGAGAAGCGACATGACCGAAACGAACCCGACGAACGAGCGGCTGCTGCGGATCGGCCTCCCGAGCAAGGGCAGGCTCGCCGAGATCTCGGCCGAATTGCTCAACGATGCCGGCATCAGCTTCCGCCGTACCGAGCGAACCCTGTTCGCCCGTTGCCGGGACATGCCGGTGGAGGTGACCTTTCTGCGGACCGACGACATTCCGGTGCTCGCTGCTGAGGGGGCTATCGACCTCGGGATCACGGGGGCCGACCTGGTGGCAGAGAGCGGGGCGGCGCTCGTGCACAGGCTCGATCTCGGCATCGGATCCTGCCGGCTCGCACTCTGCGTGGCAGTCGATGCTCCGGTCTCGGATGCGAGGCAACTGGCCGGCAAGAGAATCGCCACGAGCTTCCCGCGGATCACGCGGGAATGGCTGGCCGAACGCGGCGTCGAGGCCCACTTCGTCGAACTCTCCGGCAGCGTCGAGATCATGATCCAGCTTGAGGTCGCCGACGCGATCGTCGACCTCGTCGAGACCGGCAGCACGCTGGCCGCAAACCGGCTCCGGGTGCTCGACGAGATCGGCCGCTACGAGACGGTGCTGGTGCAGAACCAGCAGGTCGCCGACAGCGCCACAGCCGATCGGATCGTCCGCCGGCTCGAGGGCATCGTGATCGCTCGGAGCTGGTCGCTGCTCGAATACAACATCCCGCGGCGGCGGCTCTCCGAGGCGGAGCAGATCACCCCGGGCTTCAATTCGCCGACGGTCATGGCCCTCGAAGACCCCGAGTGGTGCGCCGTGCGGGCGATGGTGCGACGGGGCGAGGCCCACGGCATCATGGAGCGGCTGGAGTCGATCGGCGCCTCGGCGATCATCGAAACCAGGATCGCGAACTGCCGGCTCTAGGCCGGAGTCGGTGCCTCTCCGGCGGACCTCGCGGTCGCCGGCGGCCGACATCAGCCGATGCTGCCGGCGATCAGCCTGCCGCCGCGGAACGTGGCGTCGACCCTGGTTGCCGGATCGATCGCCGCCGCAAAGGGATCGTCGTTCGGGGAAACCGGCCGCAGGATCGCGATGTCGGCCGGCCGGCCCGGAGCGAGGATCCCCGAACGCCGCTCGAATGCGATCGCCCATGCGGCGTCGACCGTCGCCATCCGTACGGCCTCAGCCGGGCTGCAGGCTCCCGCATCGACGAGCGTGCGGCACTCCGAGAGCACCGAGAGATCCGGGTTCGAGGCCCGGCTGTCGGTGCCGATCGCCACGCGGATGCCAGCATCGAGATATCGAGCGACCGGCGGCGCCGAGCCCGAGAGGAGTCGGGTGGTCCGCGGGCAGACCGCGACGCAGAGCCGGTTCCGATGTCGTGCGAGCCGGGCCAGTGAACGGTCTTCAAACGACGTTCCGAGAAACGTCCCGTGCACGACGATCCCGCGGGGGCCGCGGGCGAGTTGCGAGATCCACTCCTCCGCCGGCAACAGCCGGGGCTGCGGCGTGGGCCAGACGCCAAGTTCCTCGAACAGTTCCCGAAATGGCCCGGTTCCGTTGGTCAGGAACGCGGCCTCGACTCCGCTTTCGCCGAGATGCATCGCGGCTGGCAATCCCCGTCTGCGGCCATGGGCGAGGATCTCCCGGCCAAGATGCCGGTCGACCGAGTAGGGGGCGTGGGGCGAGACTCCGACCGGCACGCCCGCGGCCGTGAGCCGGTCGAGGTCGCGACCGGCCGCAGCCAGACTCGCCGCGGCCGCCGCATCCGACAGGCCGATCACCTCCCTGTAGACCCGGATCCGCGGGCCGGGCAGACGATGGAGGTCGGGGAGCACGGCCGTCGCGATCTCGCCGAGCGCAGTCACGCCGCAGGCTGCCGACTCCTGAAGTCCGGAAACAATCGCCCGCCGTACGGCATCCCCATGATCAACCGGACGGCCGCGACGCAAGGCGACGACCCGGCGAATCCAGCCCGGCAGCCCAGCCTCGGCCGAGAGCGGTTCGACGAGATCTGAAAACTCGAGATGGGTGTGGGCGTTGACCAGTCCCGGCAGGATGATGGCGTTGCCGAGGTCTTGGGTCGGCCCCGGAGGCGATCTGCGGCCGAGCGCCACGATCCGGCCCCGTGCCAGTGCCACCCAGCCGCCGTCGAGCGGCGGGCCGCGCATGGGCAAGACCACGCGGGCCTTCAGGATCACCGTCGCCGCGTCCCGGACTCTCGCCATCCCTCGGCCCGCGGTCACGGCGTGGTCGAGAGGATCGGCAGCGCCGCCGACCCGGCATCGGTTGGCGACTGCATCTCCGCATCGCCGTCCTCGAACAGTTCGTAGAACACATTCCTGCGTCGCGGAATCCAGCCGAGCTCGGAGATCGCCGACCGCATCTGCTCGAGGGTCAGGTGGTGGACGGTGCCGGCGGCGCTGACGACGTTCTCCTCGAGCATCAGGCTGCCCATGTCGTTGGCCCCGAAGAGCAGTGCCAGCTGGCCGATCTCGCGGCCCTGCGTCACCCAGCTCGACTGGATGTTGGGGAAATTGTCGAGGTAGAGGCGGGCCACGGCCTGGGTCTTGAGGTATTCGAAAGGCCCGGCCGGAGGAATGTCGTCCATCTCGGTGTTGTCGGGCTGGAATGACCAGCAGATGAAGGCCGTGAAGCCTCCGGTCTCGTCCTGCAGTTCCCGCAGCCGTTCCAGATGCTCGACCCGCTCCGCCAGCGTCTCGATGTGCCCGAACATCATCGTCGCCGTGCTCTTGCCGCCGAGGAGGTGCCACTGCCGATGCACCTCCAGCCAGTCGTCGGTGAGCACCTTGCCCCGGGTCATCGCGGTGCGGACCCGATCGACGAGGATCTCGCCCCCGCCTCCCGGGAGCGAGCCCAGCCCTGCCCGTGCCAACCGCTCCAGCACCTCGCGAAGCGGACGCTTCGAGACCTTGGTGAGGTGGTGGATCTCGGGAGGGGAGAACCCGTGGACGTTGACCTGTGGAAAGCGATCCTTGATCTCCCGCAGCAACTGCTCGTACCACTCGAGTGGAAGCGTCGGGTGGAGCCCGCCCTGCATCAGGATCTGGTCGCCGCCGATCGCCACGGTCTCCTCGATCTTGGAGAGTAGAAGATCGCGGTCGAGGACGTAGCCCTCGGGGTGCCTAGGGCCCCGGTAGAACGCGCAGAAGTCGCAGACGGCGGTGCAGATGTTCGTGTAGTTGATGTTGCGGTCGATGTTGTAGGTCCGCCATTGCTCCGGATGCAGCCGGAGCGTGACCGCGTGGGCCGCCCGACCGATCGCCGCGAGATCGCGGGACTCGAGCAGTCGGACCGCGTCATCAGCCCGCAGACGCAGGCCGGAGGCGGTGTCGTCGAGGATCTCACGTGTCGGGCGGTCTACGGCTTTGAACATGGCATTCTTGCGGGATGGGGCCTTTCGCCTCTGGGGCTATCGTGCGGCCAGCGTCGCTGTCAGGTCCAGCCCGGTCGGGGCGAGATCGAGCCCGGCGGCCTGACTGTAAAACCTGGAGAGTGCCAGTCGCTCCTCCGGGCCGAGATGGTAGTGCAGGTTGTCCCGAAGGTAACTGAGGCACTGCGGAACCGTCAGGCCGTGCCCCGGAGCCTCGGCGGATGCGATGGCTGCGAGATTGGCCCGGCCCTCGTCGCGGGCGGCCTGCAGCAGGGGTGCGACACGCCGGAGTGATTCAGGCGGCACTCCCCGCCTCGCCGCCCAGACCGCGAATACGAAAGGAAGCCCGGTCCAGCGGCACCATTCATCGCCGAGGTCCCAAATGAGCTGGAAGCCGCCCCGCTGGGATCCGATGGCCCGATCCCCGATCAGCAGGACCGCATCCGCCGCGGTGTCCTCCGCCCGGCCATCGAGGGGAAGGATTTCCACGTCTGGAAAGACGCCGAAACGCTCGGCGAGCAGGATCCGGGCCAGCGTGGCGCTCGTTCGCGAGCCCTCGTCGACCGCCAGCCTGGCAACACGGGCGGGCGCGGTGCGGAAAAAAAGCTTCACGCTCATCACGGCGCCCCGGCAACCGATGCAGGCGTCGGAGACGATCCGGTAGCCGTCGCCACGAAAAAGTTCGATCGAGGGGATCAAAGCGACATCGAGATCGCCCCGGGAAAGTCGATCGGCGAGCCGGCTCGGCAGGTCGTAGACAAGATCGAGCCCCGTCGCCTGCAGGCCATGCACGAGCGGCTTCGTGTTGAGGTATTGCACGGCCCCGATCCGCAGTTCCTGCCGCCCGCCCGGTACGGGCAGGCGATCGGTGGCGGCCGGAAACTGGACAGACTGGAATGGAGACCTCATACGATAAATACCGCATTCTCGGCCGGCCGCTAACCGGGGCCGTTCCGGGAAAATCAGGGCCCGTTCCCGGCCGGACCGCGGCCCGAACCGGTCAGGGCTCGAGTTCCCGGAAGGACCGGAGTCCGAGAAACAGCGGCACGAACGTCGCCAGAAGACCGATCGCCACCACCAAGGCCATGCTGACGATCGTTCCACCCGGGCCGGCAGCCCACGCCAGGGCGCCCCGCTGCGGTCCCCCGGCGGCACCGAAGGCGTGGGAGACGAGGAACAGGTGGGTCGGCAGCGCCGCGACCACCACGATCACCATGATGAACAGCGAGCTGATCACGAGGCTCAGCGTGCCGCCGAATCCGGATGCGATCTTCGACGGCGAGGGCTCCCGCAGGTCGGGCATCCGGGCCCCGAGGCCGACGGCGATGCCGGAGAGCCCGAGGCAGAGCATCAGGCAGGCGATCTCGTGGATCAGAATCGTTCTGCTCGAAAGCCCGAGCATCACGTCGCTGAGCAGCACCAGGCCGCAGCAGGGAAGCAGGCCGCCCACGAAGGAGAAGAGGAACTTCGACCAGACGATGTGATCCCTGTGAACCGGAAGTAGCCCGAGGATCCAAAACCTGCGGCCCTCGAGACTGATCATCGGGAACACGAACCTGGTCGTGAACGTGGAAAGGATCAGTCCGACCACCGCGAGGTTCAGGAAGCCGATCATCGAGGCGTAGGTATTGTTGTAGTTGAACGAGCGGACGTTGAGGAAATAGAGGCCCAAAAGGCCGAAGAAGATGACGAACTGCGACCACTGCGAGATGTCGCGGCGGAACAGACGCAGGTCCTTCACCACCAGCAGCCGAAGCGGCCGGCCGGCCGCCGTTCCGGCGTTCACCAGCGCCTGGTCGATCCAGCTGATGCGGCGCCGACGCCGGGCGGGAACCTCGCCCGAAAGCTGACTGTAGCCGAGCCGGTAGCAGCGGGCCGCGAGCCATCCTGCCAGCAGCTGGAGGAGCATGCCGTTGGCGATCAGGAGTGCCAGAAACTTGAGGGCCTCGGTGAACGCGGGCCAGACGGCGGCGGCCCCATCATCCCTGCGGGCGGCCTCGATCAGTCCGCTCGACAGCCACCAGCTGGGGAACAGTTTCTGTTCCGTGATCGACAGCCGGGAGAACGTCTGCTCGAACCATGCGGCCGACATCGTGTCGGCCCGGGAGACAGAGAGGGTGGACCAGACCATCCAGATCAGCCCCCCCGCAACGGCGATGCAGGCGACCGTCATGGCGTGCAGCCGGAGCCGCGGCAGCCAGGCGACCATCAGCATGCAGAAGATTCCGCCGAGGGTCGCCGGAATCACCACGAACGAAACCATGAACGGCAGCAGCAGTGCGAAGTAGGTCCAGGGAGAGTCGCGAACGACGCCATAGGCCACGAGCATCGGGCTGCCGAGGAGGATGAAGCCCCAGCTCGAGAACCAGACCGCCTCCTGAAACTTGTGGGAAAACACAGCCTCCTCCCGGATCGGCAGCGTGAGCAGAAGCTTCGCCTCCGGCGAGCAGTACATCCCGCCGTAGAGGAGGATTCCCGTCGAAAAGACGAGCATCACCATCAACGACGAGAAGAAGGCGTTGAAGAGCAGGGAAATCACCTCTGCGTGAAGCGAGTCGAGGAAGGTGAACGCCTCGAAGAACAGCCCGTAGAGCGATCCCCAGAACATGGCGCTCAGGAGCACGACGAGGCTCAGTCGCAGCCGGGCTCCGGAAAGCATCGACCGCACCGTGGCCCAGGCGACCCGGCCACGGAGCCGGAGGAAGACCCGGGATTCCGCCTCGTAGGGCAGGAGTCGGCAGGACTGGGCGGGTGCCGTCATGGGCTGCCAAGGCCGGTTTCGGCCGCCCGCGGGCTGGTCAGCTCGAGGTAGAGCTGCTCGAGGCTCGTCGTCTCCAGGGCCATCTGGTCGCGCAGTTCGTCGACGGTGCCGAGGAACCGCAGCTGTCCGCGAACCATGATCCCGACCCGGTCGGCCATCTCCTCCGCCATCGCCAGCGTGTGGGTCGACATGAACACCGTCATCCCCTCCCGGGTGCGGGCCTTGAGCAGATCCTTCACGATCCGCACGCTGCGGGGATCGAGGCCGACCATCGGCTCGTCGAGCACCAGCACGTCGGGGTCGTGGAGCAGCGAGGAGGCGAACACGAGCCGCTGCTTCATGCCCAGGGAATAGCTCTCGGCGAGGTCGTCGGCGAACTCGCCGAGCTCGAAGTGCTCGATCTCGGCGGCGATCCGTTCACCGGCCAAATGCCGCGGCATGCCGAACATGTCGGCGATGAACCAGAGAAACTCCCTGCCGGTCAACTTGTCGTAGAGGCAGGGCTCGTCCGGGACGTAGCCGATGTGCAGATGCGCGTTTCGCGGATCCCGCACGAGGTCGTAGCCGCTCACGCGAACGTTGCCCCGCGAGGGTCGCAAGAGCCCGACCAGCATCTTGATCGTGGTCGTCTTGCCTGCCCCGTTTGGGCCGAGCATCGCGAACAGTTCCCCCCGGGGGATGGCGAGCGTCAGGTCGGCCACCGCCGTCTTGGGGCCGTAGGTTCGGGTGACGTGGTCGAATTCGATCATCGTTCAGCCGCCGTCGGGTGGGGCCGCGCTCGCGGCAGACATCGATCGATCGGCCTCGCCATCGAGGCTCGCGGCCAGAAGTTCCGCCGCGGCGTCGGTCCGACGCAGAAAGGTCAGCTTCGAGCCGAGCAGGTCGCTTTCCTGCTTCAGCACCCGGCCGGCGCGGTCGACCCAGAGTCGGGTT
>Ga0114973_10000159_pt1 | contig 47497 bp, 68 predicted proteins | sample M_140807_MF_Meta_FD_87025 | JGI IMG/M metagenome (GOLD analysis project Ga0114973, IMG submission 87025) | Freshwater microbial communities from Lake Montjoie, Canada to study carbon cycling - M_140807_MF_MetaG | ecosystem: Environmental > Aquatic > Freshwater > Lake | place: Lake Montjoie... | reverse complement strand
GCTGGGGACAACAACTGGCTGACAAATTAGGCATTGAGTTGGTATGTGATGCTGAATCTGCTGCATCCAACTATAGAATTCTTCGCACCACACGAAACTGGATGAATAGTTTACAACCCTGGGAATCTGCTGTGGCAATCATACAGTGGAGCACTTGGGAGCGAGAAGAGTGGTTGCACAATGGTGAATACTTGCAAGTGGGCAGCTCAGGATTAGATTATGTTCCTGCAGAATTGCAAGATCAGTACCGGCAGTTTGTGGTCGATGTAGATTGGTCCAAATGCCAACAACATTGGCATCAAGAAATTTGGCAACTGCATCTGGATCTGGATGAGATGAAGATCCCGCATGTGTTCTTCAACGGTAACAATTCGTTTGATCGTATCGCCCAGCAGCTGGATTGGAAAGATTCTTATCTAGCACCATATTTAGAATTCACATACAATGAAATTCTGCGTGATCGATTTGAACCGGTCAGTGACGGATCGTGGCATTTCGGTAAAGATGCCCATTGCTTTTGGGCTGAATTTGTGTTACAATACTGTATAGAAAACAATATATTGGATCCCCATGCGATATCTCCTGATTGATACAGCTAATACCTTTTTCCGTGCTCGCCACTCTGTTTTCCGTGCTGCCGATGCTTGGGAAAAAGTAGGATATGCTTTACACATTGTAATGAGCAGTGTGAACAAAGTACACAAACAGTTTCAAGCAGATCATGTGATTTTCGCACTTGAAGGGAGATCATGGCGCAAGGACTTTTATGGTCCCTACAAGAAAAACCGTGCTGTGGCTCGTGCTGCATTATCGGACACAGAACAAGAAGAGGATAAATTGTTTTGGGAAACCTATGATAGCCTCACTAAATACTTGGCTGAAGGTACTAACTGTAGCGTTATCCGACATCCCGAAGCCGAAGCAGACGACGTGATTGCTCGCTGGATAGCCTTGCATCCGCAGGACGAGCACTACGTGATTTCATCAGACACAGATTTTGTGCAATTACTAGCACCCAATGTTAGCCAATATAATGGCATTACCGATGAACTTCACACGGTAACAGGCATATTTGATGCCAAGGGTCGACGTGTGAAAGACAAAAAGACCAAGACAGACAAAACAATTCCTGATCCAGAATGGCTGTTGTTTGAAAAATGCATGCGTGGTGATACATCTGACAACGTATTTTCGGCTTATCCTGGTGTGCGAACCAAAGGCACCAAAAACAAAGTTGGTTTGCAAGAAGCATTCGAAGACCGCAATTCTAAAGGCTTCAATTGGAACAATCTCATGCTTCAGCGTTGGTCTGACCACAATGGCGACGAACATCGTGTGAAAGACGATTACGAACGCAATCGTGTGCTGATTGATCTTACTGCACAACCCAAAGAGATCAAAGACAAAGTAGATGGTGCAATACGTGAACAGATCAGTCACAAAGACATTGGTCAAGTTGGTGTGAGATTCATGAAGTTTTGCGGCAAGTACGAACTCACAAAGATATCTGAGTCAGCAGAGCAGTATGCTCGCTGGCTCAACGAAACCTATAAAGGAACACTAGATGAGAATTATAGCCAAACCCATAGTTAAAGATCAGTTTTACATTCTTACACAGGATGATAAAAAGGTCGGCAACATAGAAGCCACAGGAGATGGTTTTGCAGTCAGAATCAACAATCGGGTCATGCCATTCAAGACCATTGCAATGATCCGCAAACAAGTTGATATTGAATTTCCAGCAGTGGGTAACAAGCCCAATCGAGAATCTGCCAGTTTTCAAGTACAAGGATATCCATCAGGATCTCGAGTATACAATCCCATCTGGGATGTGCAACACAAATTGCCATTGTATACCAAGAATCGCAAGTCACGTTCGTGGTTTGCAGCCGGATGGTATCAGGTCAAGCAACGCCGAACCTGGGCTATTGTACAAAGTCCCAAACTGATTACACTAGAACGTTATCAGTATCAAGGTCCATTTTACACCCGAGAAGAAGCCAATGTCAAATCTCTTCCGTGATCAAGAAAAATTTATGCGAGCCTGTGATCAAAGTGTTGACGGGTTTGACGAAAAACAATTTGCCATGTATGTTAATCTCATTAGTGAAGAATATCAAGAATTGTTAGAAGCAACATTATCTGATGATCAAGTTGAAACATTGGACGCACTAATTGATATACTGGTTGTTACCATTGGTGCTATACATAGTGCAGGCTTTGATGGAGAAGCGGCGTGGAAAGAAGTCATGTCTACTAATTTTGCAAAGATTGAAGCCAATGGCAAGGTACGCAAGCGTGAAGATGGCAAGGTACTCAAACCACAAGGTTGGGAACCCCCAAACTTGAAACCATTCTTGAAAAAGACAGGTGCTTTTAACAAATTTTCCTAACAACTATGTCGCACGTATCACAACAAAAATTTATTGCGGAAATTAGAGATCGATTTCCAGATTTTTTTAAATTTCCAAAACTTTTAGAAGTAGGTAGCTATGATGTAAATGGATCAATTCGATCCATAATTCAAAATACATCACAGCACATTGGGTTGGATGTTGCACCCGGTAAAGGAGTGGACTTGGTTGTGGGCGGGCAGGAGTTTGATGGCCCATCAAATCATTTTGATGTGGTGATTTCTTCAGAATGTTTTGAACACAATCCTTATTGGTTAGAAACATTTATCAACATGATAAGAATGTGCAAACACAATGGCATAGTGATATTCACCTGTGCTACCACTGGTCGTGCAGAACACGGTACATCAAGAACATCACCAACACACTCGTTGACCACCAGTGTTGGATGGGAATACTACAAAAATTTAACTGCTGAAGATTTCACAAGCAAGATTGATTTTAATCTTCATTTTAACGAATGGAATTTTAGAACGGTACATTGGGAACTGCAAGATTTATATTTTTATGGTATTAAAAAATGAGTATCCATATCAATCGGTTTGTTGATTCAGTAAAGGCACATGAAGCACGTGGCCAACGTGACTTCATGATGTCCATGAAGGATGCCAAAGACCTACATGCTGACATAACCAAGATACTGTTGGCCATGATTGACATGCAAAATACCTTGTTACAGGTACAGAAAGAACAAGTTATTACGGTGGAACTGGGCAGCAAAGACTTCTAAAACTACATATATTTCTGCTAAATAAATGTAGGAGTATAATGAATGAGTCGTCCAAAACCGTCGGTATTAATTGAGAACACCAACAAGCAGACCTACAAAACTGAGCAAGTATTAGCCAGTGAAGGTATCTGGGCAGTGTTCTTTGATGGCCGACCTATCAATCTCAAGACTTCTAACTTGCTCACACAGTATCCTGGTCCCAAGTATAAAAAGGTTTCGTTCTCAAACAGCGGACACGCAATCAATTTGGCACGTAAACTAAATGTTCAGTTTAGAACTGACAAGTTTTCTGTGGTATTACTCAAGCAAGGGGATAAGATATATCCCAATGCGAAATAAACAAGCCATTACTGAAGCACTGATCAGGCAGTATCCTGAATCTCAACGTCCCGGATTAGATTGGGCCATGCAAACTTGGTGGCGTAATTCTCGTCAAGGTGCAGGCATGCGACTTAGTCCCCATGGTTATATTGTGATGCAACGAATGAATATCGAGCATTATAATTTTGATATTCGACTGGAACAAATACGTCCCAAACTACTGGTACAGTTGGATCAAAGATTACAAGACCCATATTATCTCAATTTAGATAGAAAGAATTCCAATATCAAATTTTACGGATCCAAGGAAGCATTTCTAGCGAATCTGTATGGGGATTTAGACCGATTTCTTGAGAACTATACACAGTAAAAGTGTTGTAAAAATGCCACACAATTGTGGTTGACCGGATTTGCTAGATCGGCTATAATACGTGTATGGAAGCAACAAAAGCCACTCGTAAAAAGCGTGTTGATCGCACTCATATTGTGTATGCTCTGCATATTGGTACAGAGTTTTACATTGGTATCACTGCAAAGACTCAGCGCACAATCCCCATGAGCCTGCGTAGCCGTGTTAACAAACACATCTATCGTTCGCGCACTGAGGACAAATCTTGGTGCCTGTACGAAGCAATTCGCATGGCAGGTGCTGACAGCATCACCGCTGTGATTGTGGACATTGTGCGTGGCAAAGCTGCTGCACACAAATTGGAACGCGAGCTGATTGCTCAGTACACACCTGCACTGAACACTGATGTGCGTGTGAAGCAGAACGGTTGACCAGAAATCACCGTTCTGCTATAATACACTTATCGCAACAAGGAGTTGATCATGGCACGTAAGACAAAAGCAGAACTCACAGCTGAGAATGAAGCATTTATGGCTCAGCGCGAAGCAGAAGAAGTTGCTGCCTTCCCTGGCCTGTTGATGGCACAGTTGGAACGAGCTACGAATAGTCCTAACTCTTTTAGTCTCACAGTACGCAACTCCAAGTTCCTTCTGGTCGAGGGGCGTGACAGTTGGACATTGTCTCCAGTACACTCTATGCAGGCCCAGATAGACTTGGAAAGCCTAATGTGGGACCTGGATCAGCTGGACGAAGACCGTCGTAAGGCAGCAGAGCGTGAAGCAGCCAAGAAAGAAGCATTGGCCAAGTTGACTGATTTTGAACGCGAACTGTTGGGATTATAAGGAGAACGTTATGAAATTCTTTTGGAACAAAACAAAAGGGCTCAATGCAGACATTGAGCGCCACCGTGCAAAAGAACAAGAGTTAGAAGCAAAGATTGCCGAACTTGAAGGCAAGACAGATCCAATGAGCATTGCCTCATTGCGAGCGTACCGCAGGTTCCTGTACCAACTGCATGTGAGCAAGGCTAACGTAGTATCAAAGATTGGAAAGAAATAAAATGCCTGATCAGTGTAAAGACTGCAAATTTAAGACTAGCGTACAGGGTTATTTCCATGCATGTAACAGCCCTGAACGATTAGAAAAATACAAACGATTCTATTATATTGATTTGTTTGAACAAGACCAGTGCAAATCAAAAAAAGTTAAAGGAAATTTATGACTCGCAAGATGGCTACTATTCGTAAGATTGATGCACTCACCCCGATTGAAGGTGCAGATGCAATTGAGTGCGCTACCATTGGTGGATGGAAGGTAGTGGTAAAGAAGGGCGAGTTTGCTGTAGGCGATCGTGCAGTGTATTGCGAGATTGACTCTTGGATTCCTACTGAGATTGCTGCTTTCCTAAGCAAGGGCAAGGAGCCTCGTGAGTTCGAAGGCATCCGCGGTGAACGTCTGCGTACTGTAAAGCTGCGTGGCCAACTATCTCAAGGTTTGCTGTTGAATCTTGATGATGTTATTCCACAAACAAATTCTTTCGTTGAGGGCGAAGATGTTACTGAATTGCTGAACATTGTGAAGTGGGAAATGCCCATGAATGCTCAGTTGGCTGGTATGGCACGTGGTAACTTTCCATCTGAGATTCCCAAGACTGACCAAGAACGGGCACAAAATCTAGTTGCAGAAATCCGTGCTGCTGCCGAATCAGGCACTGAGTATGAAGTTACTGAAAAGCTGGAAGGTTCTTCAATGACTGTGTACTTGATCGATGGTGAATTCGGTGTTTGCTCACGTAACCTGGACCTAAAGGAAACTGAAGGCAACACATTATGGGCTGTGGCCCGTCGTGATGGGATTGAAGCAAAGATTCGCGGTTTGTTTGGCAACAAGAATGTTGCTGTTCAAGGCGAACTAATCGGGCCCGGCATCCAAGGCAACATCTATAAACTGCGTGACCCAGAGTTCCGTGTGTTTGATATCTACGATGTGTTTGGTGGTGCATACTTGAGCCCCATGTTCCGTCGTGCTCTTGTTGAGGAGATGGGACTGCTGCATGTTCCTGTGCTGCACACTGATTGGAATCTTGGTACAGGCTCTGTGGAAGAAATCCTAAAGTTTGCTGAAGGCAAGAGTGTGATGGGCGATATCACAGGACCCGAACGTGAAGGCATTGTGTTCAAGCAAGTGCATGGTGGCATGAGCTTCAAGGCTATCTCTAACCGGTACCTGCTGGGAGAAAAGTAATGTCATTCTACATAAAAGATCTTGACAAGTGGATATCTTATTATCAATGGTTGATATTGTTGAATGTTGTAACTGTGGCAATGTTTGCTATGGCTGTGGCCTTGATCATTGATGGGATATTCAATGGCAATTTAAATCAGAGTTTTAAACGACTGACTGATCTAATTGCACAGGCACTTCGCAAGACTGGATCGTATTCTGAACTGATTGACACAGCTGGGTTTGTGGCTGTTTTTGCCTTGAGTGTGTATTGTTTATTTCAAATTAAGTAATAATTATGTTGAAAAATCTTGTGTTATCTGTTGCAATATGTTTGGTTGCAAGCACTGCAAACGCACAGTGGAATTTTGATAATTCTGGTAGTCGTGTGTTTGATATGAAAAAAAATAGTACCAACAAAACAACAGTAGAGATACAGTATGTCAAAGCGTCCGAAATTCAAGCAGTCTGCAATGCTCAAAGTCGAAATTTTGGATTGGGTGGATTTCCCAACGGTGCATTGGCTTGTACTTGGCAATGGCCAGATCGATGCTTGATAATTTTGCCTGAAAAGGTAGATATGCGTACAGTAGGGCATGAATTCTTGCATTGTTTGCAAGGTAACTGGCATGCCGAATAATAGCAAAAGCAAGATTGAAACAACATTTTGGAGTTGAAGAATGATCGAGGATGAAGATCCACAACGAGAAAAGATATTTGAACTTGAGCAACAGATTATTTGGTTGCGTGGACAAATAACTTATCTACAACAAGAACTATCCAGCGTAGAGGATGAACGAGATGCATTACGTGATGTTTATGAAAAACGTATTGAAGATCTTGAACGGCAATTAGGCGATACTTAATTTAGGAGAGAACAATGAAACCAACGTCAGCTGATGGTACGGAAGGTGTGTTGATCCAAGTTGCTGCCGGTGTTTACAAATTCAGAGTGTATGATTCTGAACACAACTTTGTGGATTATGACTTGCATCATAGCGATTTGTGTGTTACAATAACGGATCCAGATGCATTCTTCTATCGTGAAAACGACATTGATCGACTGGATCACAGCCCTCAAACACTAGGACACGAAGAATGAATGAACGAATTCGACAACTAAAAGAACAGTCTATGGAATGGGTGCCTAACATGGCAGATCCAGATACAAAGATTCGTCTGCTCAATGCAGAAAAGTTCGCCGAGTTGATTGTGAAGGAATGTTTGGATAAGATTGGGAATGAAGCGGCTCAATATGCCGAACCAGTATGGGCGGTTGAGTTGGTTAACGATATTAAAGAACATTTCAGAGTTGAAGAATGAAATACATTACCAATCGTTATGAATCAGTTAAACTGCCTTGGGAGCCAGGCCTGATTGAATGGCTGCAAGAACGCTATCCAAAAAGTCAATATCGAATTGTAGAGAAGTAATGTCAAAAGTTTACGTATTAGTAGGAGTTCCGGGCGCAGGCAAAAGCACCTGGATACGGGACCAAGACTGGGCCCTGGGGCTGACTATAGTCAGTACAGATGCGTTTGTGGAAGACTATGCCAGAGCACAAGGCAAAACCTACAATCAAGTGTTCAAGGAGTACATGCCCACGGCTGTGGACTTGATGACTGAACAAGTTGTATTTGCACGTGAGCACAATCATAGTATAATTTGGGATCAGACCTCAACCACAGTCAAAAGTCGTCTGAAGAAGTTCCGCATGTTGCCTGACTATGAACATATTGCTGTGGTGTTTCGCACCCCCGAGGCTGAAGAACTGGCTCGGCGGTTGGCCAGCCGTGTTGGAAAGAGCATTCCCGATCATGTCATGCGTAGTATGATCGCAGGTTGGGAAGAACCAACTGTGGAAGAAGGATATGCAGAGATTTGGAATGCTAGTTGAACCCATGTGAATTTCAAAACAAAAGGAATAATATGAGCAAAATAAAACAACTGATTGAAGAGATTAGATCTCTACTTGAAGAAGGTTACCGACCAGTGACCATTTCTGGTATGTTGGATGTGTCAGTGGACATGGTGTATCAAGTGGCCGAGTTAACAGAAGTTGACAGCTATTCGGAATAGCAAGTGATTGATAAGTAATATTATGAAAGTTGACAGCATCCACACACACAATAACGAAGTTTACAGGCTTCAAGAGATTCGCCGTGTGGATCGCCGTCACCTTGAACGTTTGCAGGATGAGGTACGAATCAAACATCAACATGAAATTGACGAAGCCAAACATGTAGAAATGAACAGGCGCATGAATCGCAATGGCCAGAACGTAGATCGTTTGGCGTAACAAATAACCAGGGACCTTAGCTCATGTTGGTTAGAGCAGCAGACTCATAATCTGTTGGTGCTGTGTTCGACTCACAGAGGTCCCACCATTTATCACAAGGATACATTATGAAAGTACAGTTTGCACCAGGAGCGTTTGATGACTTTGATGGCTCTCAAGAAGAACTAGATGCCTTGATAACAGAACTTGAAGAAATGTTTGGATCCATGACTCCCGAAGAACTTGCTGCACAAAGCACGGAAGTTGATTTTGCGGATCTGCCGGATCGAGTCAAAGCCGATCTCCAGGATGAATCCCGCACTTTGCAATGAGACAAGATCCTGCCAATGATCTCGACAAGGACATTGTCACATCTGGATGGATGGCAAAGAAAGTGATTGACAGCGATACATACGCCCAGAATCTCTATGCGGCCATGTGTAATAATGTGTTTCAAAAAAACGATGTTTGGCCTAGAGTTGCAGATTTAAAATGGACACGTAGTTGGCGATCAGCTGGCGGGATCATTGCTGATATACGCAAGCAAGGCGACTACATGGACTGGTATTGTTCGGGCATGGGCGGCGGACTAGGCAATGGTGATGAGACTGGCACCAAAGGCTACGTAGGGGAAAGTACCGTTACTGATGAAATACGTCAAGACCTATTTGCTATAGGGTGGTTGGTAGAACCTTGGCCAGACACAGATTAAAAATACAGGGCAAAATAGTGTGTAAATAACAACATGCTGGATGCCCATAAACCCCTGATTGCCTTGTTCTCTCATCATCCTGAATGCAGCAATCAAAGCTGTGATGGGGTAGAAAAGAGTCTAGGCAGTCACTATCGCGTACAGAGATTCAACGAAAAAACTCTAAATTCAGACTTGTTGGCACAGGCAGCAATGGTTGTGTTTCCAGGGGGGATTGGCGAAGCTGATCGCTACTATGATTTCTTCCTGCGTAAACAAGCCAACATGATAGCTGATTTTGTGGAATCCGGCGGCAGATACTTGGGCATTTGCATGGGAGCATACTGGGCCGGGCATTGGTTTTTTGATATTTTGCAGGACGTAAAGTGCGAACAATACATCAAACGTCCGGGTGCTGAGGTACGTAGAAGTTACGGAACTGTTACCGCAATTGATTGGCAAGGCCAACCGCATAACATGTTCTTCTGGGACGGGTGTGCCCTGATTGGTGATGAGACCAAATTTACCACTGTGGGTCGATATGCAAATGGTGACCCAATGGCTATCATTCAAAACAGAGTTGGGGTGATTGGTTGTCATTTAGAAAGTACCCGATTATGGTATCAAAAACCCTGGCAATATCTAGCACCACATTGGCATCAAGGACTGCATCATCAACTGTTGTTGCAATTTACCCACACCCTTATGTCAACATAGCTTGACTTGAATAGTGCTATGCTATATAATAGGGTTATGTTTAAAATCTACTATACAGATCCTGTGACCAATTGGTCACACGCACATGATGCCGTTACCCTAAACGAAGCATTGAAGTATACCGAGGCCTTTCGCAAGCTGGGCATGATCTTTGTTACCATGGTATCAGAAGATCCCAACCACGTGGGCAAACCTGGTGTGGATGCTGTGGTGGATGGTAAGACTCCTGATGGGGTAGCGTACACCTGGAATAAGGCCAGCCGCATTGGCCAAACAAAACAGAAATAATATGAAGACTTGGGTAACATCTGACTTGCACTTTGGGCACAAAAACATCATGAAGTTCTGCCCTGTAACACGGGCACGATTTCGTGACGATGTTGCATACATGAACGAACAAATGGTAATTGAATGGAATGCCATGATTGCTCCTGAAGATACTGTGTACATCCTAGGCGATGTAGCGTTCTTGCCAGCGGCCAAAGCAGCAGAATACATGATGCGTTGCAACGGCAACAAAATCCTGATTGAAGGCAATCACGACCGCAAGACCTTGCAGGATCCTGAATTCCGTGCATGTTTTTGCGAAGTCCACAAGTATCTGGATGTGCAGTTCAACGAAATCAAAGTTGTGATGTTTCACTATCCTATTGCAGAATGGGACCAAATGCATTGCGGTTCAGTACACTTGCATGGTCATCTTCACGGTGGCACAAGTGGAATGGAGCGATATCGTGCTGTGGATGTTGGCATGGATTCCACTGGTGCAATTGCTATCTCCATGGACGAAGCAATTCGACTTGGCTTGAAGGGTGCAATCAAAGAGCATCACTGACATGAACACTGATATTATTGGCCGTGAAATTCAAGTAGATAATTTGACCGTATCAGCCTTGTCTTTTTATCAGACACAATATGCCAATATAAAAACAGTGCGAGATTATTTTTCTTGGATGGACAACTATGAAAATCTCATAGACATTCTAGGACCCGATGTATATAAAATTTCTAAGTTAGCAACCAGTATCACTATTAGAGAATACAAAATAGAGCATATTGCCACAGTCACATCCCCAACTCTAATAGATCTAGCTAATAAAATCTCCAAAGACAACAAGCATATTACTGCTTCAAATAGTTCTTTTGATACCAATTATCTAGGTGGTGAGCATGCTATGCAAAAAGCCGCAGGATTCAATTCGGTAACACACAGTATAATCAATCCTGTAGCGTATCCTGAATTATTAACCATAGCACAAGCATTTGATCTAGAGCATTGTGCCGTAGCAATACAATATCAACCAACTGCTTGTATTTTTCCAGCACATGTGGATACTATGTTGACCATGTGGCGGAACATAGCTGCTAGCAATCCTACAGTATTAGATTTGCCATTTGATGTGTCCACAAAGTCAATCAGAGGCATGACATCTATTAGATTGTTGATGGCACTGACTGATTATGTACCCGGGCATGTGTTGGGAGTAGATGATCAATATTGGACCAATTGGAAAATTGGGGATGCAGTGGTATTTGATAATTGTAATCGAATGCACTACACAGCAAATACTGCCTGGGTTCCTAGGGTGTTTTTAAGAATCAGTGGCATGATTAATAACTCATCAGACCATTGGATCATCAATAACATCAACCAACACTTGGTCAAGCAGATACAATTATAAATTGTCATGGAATTTTTTATAATATTTCTTGCAATCCCAATAGGACTCTTGGTAGGAATGTTGCCAGCAATAGGAGACAGCGTGATGATGATCATGCTATATCCATTTGTGGCACATTTAGAATTCAACACTTTGATTGCATTTTATGCTACCATGATCACTTGCGGGCAGTTTAGCTCAAGTGTAGTTGGGCTGTGGCTTGGCCTTGCTGGTGATGTCACGGCCATTCCAGTTCTTAAAGAACGACAAGAAATCATCAACTCCGACTTGTTATGGACTGCATTGTATAGGACTGGACAGGCTAGTGCTGTTGCCACGTTAGCATCTGTAGCAATGCTGAGCTTGTTAATTCAGTTTGGTACTGAATTTCGATATTTTCTTCGCACAGATGTATTCTTTGTCATTATAGTCGTGGTAGCAGTTTCTGCGCTGGCTTGGTCTGGAAATAAATTCAAAACAAATTTACTATTGTGTGTGATTGGGCTAGTAGGTAGCTTGATTGGATACAACCAGTTTTTAGGTAAATCTATCCTGACCATGGGGGTAGAATTTTTGGTCAATGGCTTGCCTTTCCTTCCTATACTGTTAGGCATGTATGCCATCCCTATGTTGTTTGCTGCCATGGCAGATATGTCCAATGCAAGTCCAGTAGATCACAACAAAATTGATACCAGTCAACCTGTACAATTGGTACCAGCCGCAGTGATGGCCCGAGGTACTATTATTGGATTTTTAACAGGACTGTTGCCGTTGATTGGAGTAACAGTAAGTGCTGCTACTGCACATTTTGTTGAATCCAAGATCAAATCTAGCACTGCATTGACAAGAATAAGTTCAGCGGAAGCAGCCGACAATGCGGCTGTGATATCTGTGCTGTTTCCATTATTGGTATTTGGTGTGGCAATACAACCAAGTGAGGCCATAGTGGTCAATTTGCTGACCGATCGCGGTTGGTCGATTAACCAACTCAATGCGGATACTTATTTGAAAATGGCCGTGGGTATATCAGTTGGAGTAGTGGCATGTCTTGCATTTTGTGTGCATTATATTGTTCAAATGATCAACTGGTTTGCCAGATATTACCAATATGTATTTTATTTTATTTTTGCATTGATAGCATGTGATGTTTGGTATTTGGGCATGGACTCAGACCGCTCAGTCTTTTACATGATTGTTTTTGCAATTTCCACTGTGGTGGGATATTTTTTGTACAAGAAAAAAATTGATCCAGTTCCAATGATTTTTGTATGGATGCTGGGTCCGTATTTTTGGCCAACTGCATATAGACTTTTACAGCTATATGTTTTATAATTAACTAGAAAGGATACTCTATGATTAAACAACTATTAACTCTCGTAACTGCAATGGTTATCGCTGCCGGTGCGTCCGCAGCTGACAAAACATTTACATTTTTAATCCCCTGGGGTGGCGGTTCAAATGATCAAAATATTGCCGAACTACTAACCCCCGGCCTTAAACAACTGGGATGGGATACATCGATTGTGTTGTACAATGGCAATTGTGCAGCTATGGCACAGGATCTTAAAAATACCAAAAAACCAACAATAGCAGTGTGGTCTAATAGAGACCATTTGTTGCCTCTTGATCATGAATGCTATCTTGTGCCGCCTACTGCACAAAATATGATATCAATTTGGTATTATGCACCCGATTATCTTTGTGCTGTTGGTAAGACTGCACCTGATGCTATTTTTACCACGCCCGGTACATATCGTATTAGTGTACAGTCATTCCCAAGCACTTTGAATTGGGTCACTGATGCTATCAAAGCTGCCAGCCCTGGCACAGTCAAAACTGTAATCTACAGCGGTAGTGGGGCACAGATTCGTGCTGCTGCTGCACAAGAAACTGAGTATGTGTTAGGAACGTCGGGCAAGGTCATTGAACGCAATGGTCAAGCTGTATGTACTCACAATACTGGTCCAACCGAGTTACTGAGCACACGCCCATTGGGAGAGATCAATCAAAGTGTAATGAATTATTACATGATGGTTTATGCTTCTTCCAAAAATATTCCTGCCAATCTTCAAACTGAACTACGGTCTGATATGGCTCGTTTGTTGCAAACTCAACCGCTTCAAGATTATTTCAAGACCAGACAGTTTTTTACAAAAATGTCTACAGCATCAACCGACGAACAAGTTAACTTTTTGTTGAAATCAATCAAAAAATAATGCACTACGTCAATGATACAAAAATTGTATATTCCCAATGGGATATAGACTATACTACTGATTATAAATTTGTATTGGGCAACGGGTTTGACAATTACAAATTCTCAATCAATCCAGCTATTAGTTTTGAACACGCAATTAGAGATCATTTGATTCAACTTAGAGATCAACATTCGTATCTGCGTTTTTGGTTTTCGGGCGGGCCAGACTCGCGTATAGTTCTTGATACTGCCTACAAATACAACATTGTGTTTGACGAAATTGTGATGATTCGATATACTCCAACTGATCCACTGGTTGTGTTTTGTAATTTGGCCGAAGTTGATCGATGTGCTATTCCAATTGCACAAAACTACAAAGAAAAATTTGCATCAACTAAGTTAACAGTAATCAATTGCAACAACAATTATTTTAATTGGTTTTACTCTGACTCTGAGTGGCACAAGAAGTTCATGCATTTTTGCTATGTAGAGCCGGGCATGATGAAAGGCATTTATGAATACAATCAATGTTATCCCATATTGGATGATGTAAATCAGTTTGATTTGTTTGGATTTCAACAGCCTAACATATGGTTTGATGATGATCAACAATGTTGGAAATTTTTATACATTGATAGAGCATTTAATCAAATCATGGATACTCCAGAATCGATTTGTACTGGTTCAGGATCCGCTGTTCTAAATGCATATCTGTCAGAACTCGTACCAAAGTTTGAGTCACTAGGATACTTTCCAAAAAAATTCAAAGAGACTATTACTGGTAGAGAACAAAAAAATATGTTGTCTTTGTTTCAAACTTTGACATATCCTGCCGGAGCAATTCTTATGCCCAAGAAAACCCACCAGCCACAAAAAACATATCCTACTGCTGATAAATTTTGGTATGCAACCGGTGATTTTTCCGACGAACTACACACATTAATATTTTATGGACTAAATCAACGTCCAAGTTCTTTTGAAAACTGGGCGTTTAAATCCAACTGGGATGAAATTTTAATCAATCTCCGCAGAGGTGGAATTTTATCTCAAGAGTTTATATTTCAAACTTAATTGTAATGCAACCCGGTTGACCGGAATTGCCCGTTCTGCTATAATAAACACATAAACAGACACTGGAGTATATGATGACAATGGTAGAAAGAGCCCGAGTATTTGCCACCGCTGCCCACGCTGCGGTTGGACAAGTGCGCAAGTACACCTTTGAGCCGTACATTGTGCATCCTACAGAAGTTGCAGGTATTGTTGCAACTGTGCCTCACACCGACGTGATGGTGGCTGCTGCATACTTGCACGACACAGTGGAAGACACTGGTTTGACCATAGAAGATATCACCCGTGAATTTGGACATGAAGTTGCGTCTTTGGTCAGCTGGTTGACTGATGTCAGCTGCCCCGAAGATGGCAACAGAGCTGTTCGCAAGGCCCGGGACCGTGAGCATATTGCAATGGCCCCTGCTGCTGCACAAACTGTGAAGTTGGCTGACTTGATCGCTAACAGCCGCAGCATCATGGCACATGACCCTGCTTTCGCCAAGATCTATTTGGAAGAAAAGCGCATGTTGTTGGAAGTATTGACCCGCGGTGACGCCGCATTGATGGCTCGTGCCCGCAGCATTGTAGGAGCGTGAAATGAACAAAGAACTATTGAAGGAGTTTGTGCTAGCCAACCCAAAGTTGGTTAGTATGAAGCCTGCCGGCGATGGTATCTACGTTCTCAAGTATCGTAAGGCTGTGTTCTACGACAACTTGTGGAATGATTTTTTGGAAGAATGTCGCGGTACCATCGTGGATGAGGACTTCAATGTGGTGTCACGGCCATTCACAAAGATCTACAACTACGGTGTAGAAGCCAAGGCTCCTGTGCTGAGTGAAGATACTGTGGTAGAATGCTTTCGTAAGGTCAATGGATTTATGGTTGCAGTGACATGGCACAACGGCGGGTTGCTGGTGAGTACAACTGGATCCACATCCGGTGACTTTGTAGACATGGCCAACTCCTTCATTGACCGGCGTCGCGGCACCTTTGAACGGTATGTGAGTGGCTTCCCTGACTTGACTTTTATGTTTGAGTGTGTGCATGCAAATGATCCACACATCATTGTAGAAAAGCCAGGACTGTACTTGCTGGGCTATCGTAAAAAGACTTGGGAAAGCCGTAGCGAAAACGATGGACTCAGCCTGTATCACCAATATGCATTGTCAGACCACGTGGTAGAATGGAAGCGTTGTACTCTGGGCGAACTAGTGCAGGAAGTGAAAACTGTTCGGCATGAAGGTTTTGTATTTTATACAGATGACTATCTAGTGAGTGCCAAGATCAAAAGCCCATACTACCTAACTGCAAAGTGGGTGGCACGTAACCCTCGTACTGACAAGTTGATGACACAAGAATTCCGGGAACAAATTGACGAGGAATATTACGGACTCTTATCACATATTCGTGCTAACATAGAGCTGTATACCCTTATGGATGAACAAGCACGCCTGGCATGGGTGCGAGACTATTTGGAGATGGTATGAACGAAGAATTTGACCGCTTTGAGGAACTGATGGCCAAGGACGAAAGTCATTTGCCTGTGAGTGAACAAAGTCTAGTGTTCCGTTTGCGCAAGCGAGCAGAGATCCGTCGACAGATCACTTCACGTAAAAGTGTACAGGAAGGTGCCCCTGACCGTATTGCAGACCTATTGGAAGAAGCTGCTGATGCGTTGGAATCTGCACAGTCACAATAAAAATATCTTTAACTTTTTTGCCAAAATACTGTAAAAAAATCAATCTTAGAGGTTGACAAGGTATAAATAAACATATACAATACATGCTATGACACACTCGATACATCATTTAACACTCAAATCACTGACACCAAGTCAGGGCACCTGCCCCGCCTTGTGGTTTGCGATTGAGATGAATTATGATCGCGGGGCCTGGGTCCAAGGAGACCGAGTATAACAAAATAGCATACTCAACATCCAAGGACCCGGAAATTAACAACTTCCGGGTTTCTTCTTTTAAAGAGAGCCAAATATGAAGTTATGCAAAGATTGCGGAATAGAATTTAATAAAACAGGAAAAAATCACATACGATGTTCCACCTGTAAAGTAGTAGAAGAAAAGAAAAAGCAAAAAATATATGGAAGAAAACTTGATTATCGTAAAAAATACGGAATCACATTAGAAGAATATAACAAAATGTTTGCCCATCAAAATGGGTGTTGTTTGATATGTGATCAACATCAGACTGTTCTTAATAAAGGATTGTCAGTTGATCATTGTCATACAACTGGTAAAGTAAGAGGCTTATTGTGCAATAATTGCAATTTGATGTTAGGATTTGCGAAAGACAAGATAGATACATTGTCTAACGCAATTCGATACTTAAAAACCAATTCTTGGCAATAATAGTATAGTGTGAAGAACAGGTAACGAGGACCTGGCCCTGCACTTTAAACATGGGGCGAACGGGCGGTGACGAGGATGGCTTATCTTCTTGTAGATAAAAAAATTTGTCATATTAAAATACATTCATTGTCTTTCATGGTAGAACATGTTTAACTTTGGGTTTTGCCACCCGAGGGGATAGTAAGTGTGTTTTAATATACGCATTCAAAATAGTGCGTAAATAATCAATGTCCGTATTCTTAGACTCAGTGATAGAGTTCTACATCACCAATCAATGCAACCTGGCCTGCACCAACTGCAATAGGTTCAATGATCACGATTTCCGTGGTCACTACTCATGGGAAGATTCTGCACCTGCTGTTGAAGCCTGGAGTCAACGTATTAATGCATCAATGATAGTGATCATTGGTGGTGAACCCAGCTTGCATCCCGGTTTAGAAACTTGGGTCGTGAATCTTCGCAGATTGTGGCCAGAAACCACTATCATGATTCAGAGTAATGGCACTAATGCAAAAATAGCAAAAGATCTCGACTCTTACAGCAAATACCATGTGGGGTGGGGTATAAGTGTACATCGACCTGAGATGCGACCTGCATTAGAACGACAATGGGGCAACCTTATTGACAATACAGAATTTACTCCGGCTGCAATCATCCCGCAAGGTGATGCATTTGTTGTTCATCAGAGCAATCCGATAACTGCATTCAAAGCCTGCACCATGAGGCATAGTCACACTGTATTCAAAGGAAAACTGTACAAGTGTCCTGTGATGGCTGTGTTGCCAGAGTTTTGTACACAGCAATCAGTAATCATGGATGCAAGGCAAGAACAGTTGTTGGCTCAGTATCAACCATTGAGTGTGGACTGCACTGAGCAACAGTTGACAGACTTTGTAGACTCAAGAAATCAACCCATTGATCAATGTGAATTTTGCCCTGGTGAATTTGATTTCCAGCCAGTGGTATTTCACAAAAGAAAAAAATAACACCCTTGTGGACAAATTGGCAAAGTCGCTTCTCTCAAAAGGAAGAGTTCTCTCGGTTCGAGTCCGAGCAAGGGTACCAAAATTTATAGGCGTGTGGTGTAATGGTAACACAACAGACTTTGACTCTGTCGTTCTAGGTTCGAGCCCTGGCACGTCTGCCATGTAACAAAGTCCCTTTGTATTGAAAGGGCATTAAGAAACAAGTTGACCAGTATCGCACATGGTGTTATACTAGAGACTAGTTAGAAAGCAGCAAGATTTGTAAAGTCCTTCCAAGTTGTAGGACTTTGCAAAACAAGTTGACCAGTATTGCACTTGGTGTTATACTAGAGACTAGTTAGAAAACAGCACAGTGCATCGACACTGTGTAGCAAGTTCGTTAAAAATTCAATTTCGTATAGTGTACCCAGATCAAGTTCTGGGCACTATATGTAAACACATTAGGTTACCTACACCGTTAGGTAGTTTAAGAAAGGAGCAACAGGGGCACCTGACGCAATCTTAGACTACATGAAATAGGGTCAATAGCTTAGGCTGTGTGGACCCGGAAAAGCGACGGACTATGTAGGAAGTAATGACCGCAACAGCCTGTGAGAGATGCGCTTACAAGTGGACATAGAGTTGCAATGGTTCCTTAATGTGTTTTCATATAGTGATTTTGCTGCATTCGTCTATCGGTTAGGACAGCGGGTTTTCAGTCCGCTAAGAGGAGTTCGACTCTCCTATGCAGTACCAAATTTAGGTGCGTTCATATAACGGTCATTATCCTGGATTGTCTATCCAGAGACGGGAGTTCGACTCTCCCACGCATCGCCAAGTTTATGGAGTAGACGCCTGAAAGGAAGGGCACCCGGCTGTAACCCGGAGGTCAGTAATGCTGTAGAGGTTCGAACCCTCTCTGCTCCACCAATTTTATTCCGTAGAACTCAAGCATGGTGCATGGGCCTGACTGTTAATCAGAGATTAGCTGAGATCGTTACTCAGATACGGAGCCAATATTGAAATACACTGATTGTTTAGGAGTGGGGGATACGAACCACGTTAAACAAATAAGTCTACAAAAGCCTAAGCAATAGCGCAACAGTGTATTTCAATATTGGGGGCAGCAGAGGGCTGCGGTTCTGCCTTGCAAGTAGAATGTCTACAAGGGTTCGATACCCTGGGCCTCCACCAGTTTTCAGATGCAACCGCGCTAAGGCTCCGTTTATGGAGACACCTTACGCAGGATAGAGTATTAGTGTTGCACAGTCGGGGATAGACTCCTTATACCGACAACAGTTTTCGGAGACTGAAACTTATCCCGGTTAGCGCACGGCCCTAGGACACAAGCGGAACTAAGATAAGCGGATAAAGTGGACGGCACATTAGGCAAATCTTTTGTGTAGGCTGTCTCCATCTTTTTATGCGGGGTTCATTTAATGGTAGGATTTCAGCCTTCCAAGCTGATAGCGCGAGTTCGATTCTCGCACCCCGCTCCAGGTTTAATCTGTGTTTAGCTCAGTCTGGTAGAGTTCTTGGCCTGGAACCAAGGGGTCGTAGGTTCGAATCCTACAGCGCAGACCAATTAAGGAACGGTCCCATAATGGCATTGGAGAAGATTGCTAATCTTTCGATCGTAGTAATACGGTTTCTGAGTTCGAGTCTCAGTCGTTCCGCCAATACGATGCACCTTTAGCTGATGTGGTCATAGCGGCGGCCTGAAGAGCCGTGGAAGTTGGTTCGATTCCAACAGGGTGCGCCAAGTTTATCCCGGTTGTAGTGTAATGGTAACACGGTCCGTATACAACCAACGAAGGTTCGATTCCTTCCACCGGGGCCAAGTTTTGCGAGTGTCAGCAAGAGAAAGTCACGCTGTCTAAGTTTGTTCGAACAACTGAAACAGTAGAAGGTAGCGGGTTCGATGCCCGGCTGGTCGCTTGAGTGGGACCGGTATACAATTGGCGTATCATCTGGACCAGTATCCCAAGTGACGGATCACCCTCCCGTCCGGACTAGTGCAATCGGGTAAATGGTAGAGATAACAGTGACTCTACTACTTGCAAATTCAATCAGGACAGTTGGCCGAGTGGTTGAAGGCGACGGACTGTAAATCCGTTCTGTAAAAAGCGCAGTGGTTCAAATCCATTACTGTCCACCAATAGTTTATTCCACGAGAGCCGCCGGGTGTGGCAGCAGACTGTTAATCTGTGCGAAAGCTAGCTAGGTTCGAGTCCTAGTCGTGGAGCCAATCATAAATAACTTCATGTATGAATGTGTAGTTTGTGATAGATCATTTGCTAGTATCATGTCCCTTACAGGACATAAACGAATGCACGGTCCTTCAGATGGTATCTCCAAAAAGATACTATGTTCTTGTTTGATTACAAGAAAAGTAATTGCTTATCAATATTTAGAAAAATATCAAAAATCACTAATCGGGTGTAAACAGTGTAATAAACTTATTCCGAATGCAAATAAAAAAACTTTTTGTTCTCAATCATGCGCAGCATCATATAACAATACTGTTCATGTAAAGCGCAAGAAAAAAGAAAAACCAGTTAAGATTGTAAGAGAAAAAAAGATTTATACAGAGCGAGAAAAGAAGGCAAAAAATGTTGCTACTGTTCAAGCATACAGAGCCAGAAAGTACAGTGCAACATTGCCTTCAACAAATCGAAAACTTATTAATAAAATTTACGAAATGTGCCCTGTAGGTTATGAAGTTGATCATGCAATTGCGTTAAGCAACGGTGGGCCACATCATCAAAACAATTTACAATATCTTCCTGCTATGGAGAATAGACGGAAGAATAAAACACAAAATTATAACAAAGATCTTGCTATTAAATGGCAAGACATATTAAAAGAAATTCAAGCCCTATTAGTATAATGGCATTATCACGGTTTTGTAATCCGTTGACGGGAGTTCGATTCTCTCATGGGGCACCATAGTTTACGCGGGGAGGGTGGTCACCACGTCGGTCTCATAAGCCAGACGCATCGGCAGTTCGAATCTGTCCCCCGCATCCAGGTCAAGTCCATGCTAATCCTCCCTCTGACGGAGATACTAACCCAATCATGATGGGAGTCTCTGGACTGTTTTTTTACCGCCTTGGCTCAATTGGATAGAGCACTGGATTACGAATCCAGGGGTTGGGAGTTCGAATCTCTCAGGTGGTACCATGCATTGCCGCGTAACTCAGAGGCAGAGTAATCGCTTGATAAGCGATAAGTCGACATTTCGAAATTGTCCGTGGCAACCAAAAAAACAGTTGACAACTACTGCAAAAGGTTGTATAATTAACACATAAACAAAAAGGAACTATATGAAGCCAACAGCTAAACTATAGTGTCAATCGTAGATCCCGTATATGGTCTAAGGTTGGCACATTAAAGACAATTCGATATGCACAACCCACTCTAAACTTTGATGGCGAAGTAACCGGCTCTTAACCGGAGGAACTGAGTTCGATTCTCAGAGGGTGGACCATATACGGGATCATAGTTTAACGGTTAAAACATCACCCTTTTAAGGTGTAAGCTCTCGGTTCGAATCCGAGTGGTCCTACCATATAAAAACACATTGTTGCATGAAGCTGTAGCGACAGTAGTCGTTGGGTGGTCGGCAAATAGTCCGCTAACTCAATATAGTGTGTTTCTATATGGTCTTACAGGAGTAATTACCCTGATCCATAATCGGAAGTCATGACCCGATGAACTCGTAGTGATGAAATTTGGTAGTCATAGGCCTCTTATCGGGTCAGAGGAAATAAACGCCTCGTGCAGGTTCGAATCCTGCCTACAATGAGTTCGCTATATAAAAACATTCTGAGTAGCTACACTGGAACAACACTGAACTTGACTTATTCTGCAGAACAGTTGGGAAGTGCCAGGAAGAGTAGGGCTACCGTGGATTCAAGCACCACAGAGTGTTTCTATATGGTTTTATGTTGGCCATGGTGTAATGGAAGCACCCGACTCTGTGAAAGTCGTAGCATGGGATCGTTACCCATTGGTCAACCCAATTAAAGATTGTTTACGAAACGCAAAGCTAGATTCACGTTGGTAAAATAACGCAACTGAGCTTCGGCTGTGAACACATCATAAACTATGATGCAGCAAACGCCAGTATCACTTAGGCTTAGATAGAAATTCAAGCCCTGTGGTGTTAGATTTTGATAGCGTCTCACACAAGTATTTATTGGTCATGTGGCGTAGATGGATGCGCACCGCCCCCATAAGGCGAGGAGGTTGGATCGATACCAACCATGACCACCAGGCCCTGGTGACGGAATGGCATACGTACTGGTCTTAGAAACCAGGTTCTGTGGGTTCGAGTCCCACCCAGGGCACCATTTTGGGGGATTGATATAGTTGGAAACATACTGCCATGGCATGGCAGCATCAGCAGTTCGAATCTGCTATCCTCCACCAACTCGGACTCTTAGTTCAATGGGAAAACCGTACCCTGACATGGTACAGACACAAGTTCAATTCTTGTAGAGTCTACCAGTTGACGGGTATCACAAGTGATGCTATAATTGCAGCATGTTAAGAAATTAACATACGCTCATTAAAAATTTACATGATATAAAGACTGGAAACAGTCCAAGTCTTTATATCCACATGCACAAATGCCTGGGCCAGGCAGATGTAGCGGATTACAGCTCTGGGTCTTCTCTGGGGTAGGCAGGTTCAATTCCTGCAAGTGTATGTGGATATAGAGATTTAAACAATTCAAAACAAAAAAAATTGCCTGGTTGCGTAGAGAGGTTATACGTCTCCTTTACACGGAGAGCGATGACAGTTCGAGTCTGTCACCAGGTACCAATATGCAACGGTGGCAGAGCGGCCCAATGCAACGGATTGCAAATCCGTAAAACCGGGGGTTCAAATCCCTCCCGTTGCTCCAAACAATCCTCGGTATAGTGAAATGGTATCACCCGTGCTTTGGGAGCATGAAGCGGAAGTTCGATTCTTCCTACCGAGACCAAACAAGCGACTGTGGCGTAATCGGTAGCCGCATCAGACTTAAAATCTGACGCCTACAAAGGCGTGCCGGTTCGAGTCCGGCCAGTCGCACCACTCATAAATAAATCACATGTACAATGCTATACTTTTTACAGATCGCACCGACAACATATTTGGATCAATCACTATCGGAGCATTTAAATGTGCTCATGTTTTGAGAAAACACGGATACTCGTGTTTGGTAGTCAATCATTATTCTGAATATACACATGAGGATCTGGTTGAACTTGTTGATTTAGCAGTGTCAGATCAAACTATACTGCTTGGATTTAGTTCTACGTATTTGCGAAATACTCAAATACAAAAACAAGTAGGCCAACCTACACCACCATATCCCGACATTGTCGATGACTCAGTATTCCCGCAAGGAAAAGATTTTGAAAATAAATTTTTTGAATATTTGCATAAAACAAATAGCAAACTAAAAATCATAGTAGGTGGTACAAGGGTAACACAACAATATTCAAACAGAAATATTGACTATGCATTCATTGGATATAGTGAAATATCCATAGTTAATTTGGCCAATCATCTTACCACCGGAGAACTCTTAAATAAAAGCAGTAAAAATATCTATGGTGTGACTGTAATCGACGATCGATTTGCTCCTGCATATAATTTTAACACTGAAGATATGAGTTGGGAAGCCACAGATATAGTGAATCATCAAAGTCTTCCGATTGAAATAGGTCGTGGTTGTATTTTTAAATGCAAGTTTTGTGCCTTCCCAATGAATGGAAAACAAAATTTAGATTTTGTCAAAACTGCTGATATATTGGAGGCTGAATTAAAAAACAACTACGATAGATATGGTATTCGGCATTATCACATTGTGGATGATACCTTCAATGATCATATTGAAAAATTAGAATCCATACGTCGTGTGGTTGATCGTTTGAACTTCCAACCTGTATTTTGGGGATATCACAGATTAGATCTACTATGTACCAGGCCAGATACAGTAAAGATATTGCACGATATTGGTGTTAGATCTATGTATTTTGGCATTGAGACGTTGAATGAAAAAGCAGGAAAAATAATTGGTAAAGGATACAACAAATCACGTCAGATTGACATGATTCAAACTATTCACAATCAATATTCAGACATCTCAATGCACGGAAGTTTTATTTTAGGATTGCCCGAGGAGAGCATCGACAGTGTGTGGGAAACTCATAATAGCTTAATAAGTCAACAGATTCCATTGCATAGTTGGATGTCAAATGGATTGCATATGTATAACAATAACAAATCTACATACGTTAGCGAGTTTGAAAAAAACTTCACCAAATATGGGTACGTTGATACTGGCACTGATACTGAATCTAATTCAAGAAATTGGAAGAACAATTTTACTAACAGTGAGGAAGTCAACGCATTGGCTGCAAAATTCACCAGTGAATCTCGACGGCTACCAAATTTTATGTTGCCCGGACATGATGCATTGGCTTTGACTACATATGGCGTTGATTTTGATACATCACGATTTACTCCATATCACCAATTTGATTTCCATGCTGTGGAGCATACTGTTAAACCAAATTTTGATAAAGAATATAAAAAACAATTGTTGAATCTTATTCAACACTCTAAATAACTCAGATATCTGGCGTTAGTATAATGGATAATACAGGGGATTTCTACTCCCTAGATAGCAGTTCGATTCTGTTACGCCGGACCAGCCAAATGCCAGCGAGACTTGGAAGTCAGAGAGGTCTTATACACCTTTTAGCGCCCGATTAGCGTTCTTGAGAGAGTTCGATCCTCTCCGCTGGTACCACACATAAGTAATAGATGTTTAATAATAAAAAACCTAATGTTATTTTAATTACAGATTCTACTGATATAATTTCTTTAAACATTCTACTTGGACCATTCAAAGTAGCGCATGTACTTAAAGAACACGGAATAGAAGTTGCAATGATACATCATGCATCAGCATTATCATTCAAAGAAATAACTACTATTCTCAGAGAGATAATATCTGATCAAACTTTGTTAGTGGGTATAAACAATTTCTATTATTCTTCCATTGAACTTATTAAAGATCATGGCAGTAATGGCATGACATTAAAAGAAATTGACCCAGGTAGTTTTTTACCTCATGGAAAAAACAAAAATATTGAATTAAAAAAACTAATTAAATCATTGAATCCTCAAACCAAAATAGTACTCGGCGGAGCAACTGCATTAGATACTGAGTACAACAAAGATTTTGATTATCTTGTGTTAGGATACGCCGAAACTGCAATATTGGATTTGGTAGATCATCTTGGGTCATCGTCTCCTATAGAAAAAAGTTATAAAAGTATCTATGGGCCAATAGTGCTCACAGACAAGGTAGCGTCTAGATATGATTTTTCATCATCCCATATGCGGTATGATCCAGACTGGTCAATACTGCCTGGATCAACATTTCATCTAGAAGTAGGTCGTGGATGCATTTTCAAATGTGCATTTTGTGCCTATCCTTTCAATGGAAAAAAGAAAACTGATTATATTAGATCAAAAGAATCTATTCAGGCTGAGATGATAGACAATTACAACAGATTTGGTGTCACACGTTATTTGATGGGTGACGATACGTTTAACGACAATGTTGATAAATGTCGAATGATTTATGAAATATCTCAACAACTTCCATTTAAATTAGAATACTGGGCGTATTTGAGATTAGACCTGCTGACCGCACATCCCAAAACAATCGACTATTTGTTTGACAGCGGCTTAAAAGCGGCGTTTTTTGGCATTGAAACTCTGAACCCCAAGACTGCATCTATAATAGGCAAAGGTGGCAATCGAGATAAAATGTTCAAAACTATAGCTGATATCAAATCTAAGTGGGGTGATTCAGTTTCGTTAGCCGCCGGGTTTATTTATGGATTACCCGAAGAAGATTTAGATAGCCTACAACGCACAACTGATTTTTTGCTCAGTGACCAAAACAAACTAGATCAGTGGCTAGTTGAAGCTTTAAACATACGCCCTACCGTTGATTATGATAATAGCTTCATCAGCGATATAGAAAAAAATTATGAAAAATATGGTTACAGTAAAATAGACAACAATACTCGTCCTGGTGGGTCTGACATAGGCACTGATCGCCGCCGACATGCAATAGTCTGGAAGAATAAACACACAGACTATTACTCTGTTTTGAACATTACCGAAGCACTGAATGCTAGAATAAAATCACACTTGAAAATTCCCGGCGACGCGGCTCTCCTGTTGAGTGGGCTAGGCATAGATTCAGACCAACTATTAAACAAACAACATGACCAAGTGCCGTGGAATCAACTAGATCAACTACATTTAAAAAAAGTTTTTGAGTATAAAAAACTCTTAGCTAAAAATTTAAATTTTGATATAAATCTCATTGACATGAAAATTTTGCATCACAAAACCTACGGTAATTATCTCAAAGCAATGTTTGAAAAATAACATTTTCCAAAAATGTATCCATAGTGTAATGGCAGCATCGCGGTCTCCAAAACCGTCAGTCTAGGTTCGAGTCCTAGTGGGTACGCCAATCAAAGAAAGAGAATTATGAAAAAAATGGACATGGATTTAGTTAAAGAATACATCACTGCTCAAAGTCCAGAAACTGCGGTATATCTGGGCTGCGACAGCGAACGAGTAAAGATCAATGGCGTATGGTATGCAGACTATGCTCTAGCTGTGGTTGTACATATTGATAGCTGCCATGGTTGCAAAATCTTTGGTGAAGTACAACGTGAACGTGATTGGGATCAACGCAGCGACAAACCTGCCATGAGACTCATGAACGAAGTATACAAGGTTTCCGAACTGTTCCAAAAGATGAGTGATGTGCTGGAAGACCGACTGGTGGAAGTACACTTGGACATCAACCCTGACCAAATGCACAAGAGCTCAGTGGTGGTTAACCAAGCAATTGGTTATATCAAAGGCACTTGCAACGTGATACCAATGGTCAAGCCCAGAGCCTTTGCAGCAAGTTACGCTGCTGACAGACTAGAGTGGGTGTTGAGCAATCGCCGAGCAGCTTAACCGAAACAGTTGATTTCCGTCGCTGTTTCGTATATAATTAGTTTTGTCAGCGAAAGCTGGCAGGCAAGAACCAAGTAGATTAGAACAGACAACTGTTGGCTTCATGCCAGCACCAGCCTCAAAAGCTGAACTAAAATGGCCTCCGGGGAAACCTGGATCGTGCTTGTGTGAACCGGACTTATTATAGACATCTGCACTTTGATAACCGGACATACGCAGGCCACTGTGGTTTGTATTTTGCATGTTGCATATTGCACCTTGCTCAGTCTGCAACTTGACTTGGGTCTTGCCACCCTTATTGTTTAATGAAAGAAATTATGAAAATCAATCTACGCAAAGCCAACGTATTGCAACTGGCTATCCAGGACACAATCAAAGGTATCAAATTTGATACCGAAGTCAAGATCAACGAATTCCAGGTGGCAGAAGATGAAATCGCTCGCATGCGCAACGATTTTGCCGTGAAGCAAGAACGTCACCGTGGGCTGTTAAACAGCCTGTACGACATCCGCAAGGCTGTGAGCCAGGCCAACAGTGCCCAAGGCGTGGATGTGAAACTGGCCGATGTGGCCTTGATGGACAAGAAGATTCAATACCTGGCTGACCTAGCCAGCAAAGGTACACGTGACAGCGTAGAGGTTGTGGCAGGTAAGATGGAAAAATTGCGTAATCGCAAGGAAAGCAACAGCTCTTTGTACTACGGGCACGATGCCACTGTAGACACTTCTATCTTCACTCAAGAAGATATCACAGGGTTCCGTACTGCTGTGAGTCTGGGCAAGAAAGCCAAACAAAAGTTGCAAGACGAATTGTTGGAGATCAACGTTCGTACTGAGATTGAGCTTGGTGCTGATGCTGTTACTGTGTTGACTACAGAAGGTCTGTTGTAGGACCAAGTCTGTAAAGAATGTTCATTGCACGAGTTCTTAATCTTGTAGAGAATTCGTGTTCAGACAACACACCCTTTGCTAGATTGCACTTACGACAAGTCACTTGTAGATTGTGGTAGGTGGTTGTGCCACCTTTTGATTCTGGGATCGCATGATCCATATGAATCTCTGAATCAGACAGGTCCTCGTCACAGTACACACAACGCAAGCCATCGCGTTCAATGATCCTGCGACGAAGATTCAATGGTATACGTTGTTTTAGCATGACAAATATTTATTAGTCAACAGGTCATGTATTTGAATATATAGTAACATCAGCGGGCATGGTGCTAGTGGTAACACATATCCTTGCCAAGGATAAGTTGCGGGTTCGATTCCCGCTGCCCGCTCCAAAGCACCGGCGAAGTTACATTCGCCAGTATGAGTCGCTAGGGTATCCTGCAGAAAATCTCTAGGACGAGCAATAGTACACAATAGCAATGTAACAGGCGGTAGTGATCTACTCACCGGGACGGGCCTCAAAACCGCATCCCACCAATTTGGAGAGTAATGCAGCGGGGATGGTCCTGCGACTGGCCTTGATTGTATAAATAAGTGTAGAGGAAAACTTTATGCCTATTTGTAAACACTGCTCCATAATAAAATATGAAAAATTGTTATCTTTACGAAATCACGAAAGATGTTGTAAAAGCAACCCGCAAAGAATAGAAGCACCTGTTGCTAATATGAGGAATGTTCGAGGTGGTAACTCAATATCAACTAGACAAAAACTTTCAACAATAGCCAAAGAACGTAAATTTGGCGGATATGTACAGGGGTCCGGGAGAGGTAAGAAGGGGTGGTACAAGGGATTCTTTTGTGATAGCAGTTGGGAACTCGCGTATGTAGTTTATTGTTTAGAGCACGAAATAGGCATTAAACGAAATACAGAGAAGAGAAAATATGTCTGGCAAGGAGTGGTTAAAAATTACATTCCAGATTTTATAGTACAAGGTGCTATAGTAGAAATTAAAGGATACAAGACCGAACAGTGGATAGCAAAATTAGCTGCTAATCCAGATGTGTCTGTCTTGTATGAAAAAGATTTAGAAACGGTACTTGAATATGTCAAATTCAAGTATGGTAAAGACTTTATTAGTCTGTACGAGTAATTGGAAGTGCTATCGTCTAGGAGAGCGACACAGTCTTGAAAACTGTTTGATCCTGAAAGGGGTTAGAGGGTTCGAATCCGTCCACTTCCGCCAATTATAGGAAAACGACTCCTCTGCTCTCCGCCAAACAACACGGCCCTGCCCTCTGTGTAACTTCCACTCTCAGAAGTTGTTGCATACGGTAGGATTCTTCTCAAGGGCTCTTAGTTCAACGGATAGAATCCGAGTCTTCGAAACTCACGATGCAAGTTCGATTCTTGCAGAGCCCACCAACTCTGTGTAGTTCAATGGATAGAACAAGTTTTTCCTAAAGATTAGATACCAGTTCAATTCTGGTTGCAGAGACCATAGCTCTTATAGTATAATGGTAATACACGCCCTTGGTAAGGGCGAGCTACAAGTTCAATTCTTGTTAGGAGCACCACTAAATAATATATGATAGTTAAATTAGCAAACAAAATTGAACAGTCACATGGAGAATTTTTCATCCAACTAACGCAAGTGCCAAGATGAATAACTTTATCAACGATCAAAACTGGTTAGATTTATCAAAACAATTTATCGATGCAACTCCATTCAGACATGTGATCATTGATAATTTTTGGAAAGCTGATATTGCTCAAGCGTTGGTTGCAGATTTTCCAAATTATGAAAGTTCTGTCTGGACCGCACATTATCAAAATTCTGTTGAAGATAAAAAGACTTGTAATCATTGGGATAGATTTCCTGCTGAAACATACCGGGCGTTCACTTATCTAAATAGCCAAGAATTTCTTAATGTTGTTGAACCAATCATTGGCACTGATGTCAAAACTGATATAGGGTTGCACGGCGGAGGATGGCATTCACATCACAAGGGCGGTAAGTTAAATGTACATCTTGACTATAACATTCATCCTAAATTAAAGTTGAAACGTCATTATAATTTAATCATTTACATGACTCCAGATTGGAATCCCAAATGGAACGGTGGATTGGAATTATGGAGCAATGATCCCAAAACCAATCAACCAATGGAATGTGTACGAACAGTAGAAAATAAATTTAACCGTGCTGTATTATTTGATACCACTCAGTATTCGTGGCACGGGCTACCAGATGAGTTATCCTGCCCCAAAGGTGTATATCGTAGCAGTATTGCAGTATATTACTTGATTGATCCAGAGGAAGGTGCCGATCTAAGATCAAGAGCATTGTTTACACCAAATAAAGATCAATCCAATGATCCTGCAGTTTTAGAGCTCATTAAACAACGTAGTAATTGAATTTTTTTTAAAGTTTTTATTCAGAATGAACATGGAAAAAGAAACTATCTATCATTTCACTTGTAAAGAGTGTAAGGGATGGTTCAGTATTGCCACAATGGAAGCATGGAAACCACGGAAGCTATACTGCCCGCACTGCGGTAGATCCGTTGTGTTTGAAGATAAATAGGCGATAAACTGTATGATTAGATACTTAAATTTGCCGCCTATTCCGTCGGAGTTAATCTCTACATTGAGTAAAAATGTAGATGATTACCAGACAAAAGGATTTGGCCTTCCTTATCAGTCTGCTACTGAATATTATTGGCAGACTGATGACAACAACGAAAAAATAGATGCCTGGTGTAAAGAAAACATATCTCAAGACATGTACTTTGCATTTCAATTTATGAAGAATCTTCCTATACACAAGGACATGGTCACCAAAGTAAAACTCAGCTACATTGTAGATCCTGGTGGTGATGATGTTACCACAACTTTCTACAACGAGCAAAGAGCCGTTACACATTCTTATGTGATTGAACCGTTGAGATGGCATGTGTTAAACGTGGGAAATTTCCATAGTGTAAGTAATGTGAGTGGACAACGATTTAGTGTTACAGGACGGATATTCCCGGAATAACCTGTATACTAAATAACAGTTAAGATTGTATGAAGTAGATTGAAAAGGATTCAAGACGCGGGGGCAGTGCCCGCCAGGTCCACCATAAGGAAGTTTGATGCGTATTAATGAGATTGCCGGTGCAAAACTAAGTTTCAATACAACAAAAGGTAGTAATACCATTGGTGTTGAAATGAACGTTGGCGGGCAATATGCAGGAACGTTTCAATACGATGCAGATAGTGGAAGAAGTTTAGTAGAGTTAGATCCAACCCTTCAAGGCAAGGGATTAGGTAAAATTCTAATACTAAAAGGAATCTATACTGCCATCATGTCAGGATTAGACTATGTAGAAGATGAGTCACGCACCCAAGCATTTGACAATGCTATGGATAGTTTGGCAGACTCGGGATACATAGTCAACGATGATGAGTATTGGTATGTTACCGGTGACGGTGAGCAGTATCTCAAACAAGTTTCTTTATGATGGGCCTGACACAGGATCGATTGGGTCAAGAGTAATGAAATGGACAGTCCGGCAATGTAGAAGCCGTTAGGATTGGGGTAACCCGGTCGTAGACACAAAAAACTTTATCTGCAAACGATGAAAAATTCCTAATGGCTGCGTAAGCACCCAGAAGGCAAGGTAGTTATACCTTGTTACCAAAAATAACAGAAGCCCGCTTCGGCGGGCTTTCTTTTGACTGTGATTTTTGACCACTATATACTAGCATGGGTAAACAAACTGAATACTTTGAACGCATTGGATATCGACCCAGGTACTGGATTGGCGATCGAGTGTTTGGACACTGGAATCGAATCCCATTTGTTGGCACCGTGGGCAACGACACAGTGATTGACAACACTGGGCCCAGGATCTCAATACACTTGGATCTTCCAATCAAGCATGAAAACAAAATACACAACATCATCATAGTCAAGCATCGGGACATTGCCAAATTGAAAGAGTTTTAACTTGACTTTGACCATATCATGCTGTATACTGTATAAATCATCAACACCGGAGAATAACATGGCAAGAATCACTAGTCAAGACGCAGCAGCAATGATTGGCAACCGTTACGAATTGGTGCTAATTGCATCACGTCGTGCTCGAGAACTATCCCGCGGAGACATGCCAAAAGTAACCAAAGTTTCTGGACATTTGGTCACTGCACTACGTGAAGTTGAACAGGGCTTTGTGGATCGTAGTTGGCTGTACAAACCACAAGATGTGATTTCTCGCAGCCATCACAGAAAATACTGAAGATCGCTGTGCTCATAGAAAAAGATAAATATCTTCATGAGCACTAATCAATTCCGCCGGTACCTTGACCTCTTGAATGAGGCAGATCTAGTACCACCCAACACCAATGTGGCACTCCCAAGTTCTGGAACATTCAGCAATGATGATGCCATTGCCAATTTGAATCGGCAGATGTCTGGAGGCTCTGTACCACGCTGTGCAGTTTGTGGTACACCACAAAGTCAACATCAGCAGTTAAAACATCAGTTTGTGGCCGGTGGTGCAGCAGATCGACCTGATCCAGTGCCGCAACCACAAACAGCAGGTGGTGCCAACGTTGGTCGTATTAAAAAATTACAAGCAGAGCTCAAAGCTGCTGGTGCCGACTTGGGTGCAACAGGGCTAAATCGTGATGGTATAGATGGTGACATTGGTCCGTTGACTACTGCTGCCATGACTCAGTATCCAGACATCTCTGCCAAATATGCAGATCTCAGTAGTGCTCAAGCGTCTACCCCTGGACCAACCACACCCAAGGTGGTTGCAGATACTAGTAAAGTGACTGCTGCACTTGTGGCCATTGAAAAAATACTGGCCAAGTACAAAGTCAAACTCAGTGAAGGCCGCGAATACTCAACTCCTGCAAGTCAGATGAAACAGTGGAGTTTACTGTTGGAGGCGGGGCCAACTGCCCAAACACCAGCGCAACAAGCAGCACAAAGAGCAGGAATGGGGATGCCAAGGTTGGCAGGGGCTGGACCTTATGCCGCACCAGCTGCTGCTGCTGCCAAAACAGGTGCATCAAAAGTTGCAGCTGGTGTAGCAGGTAAAACACTAGGCAGACTAGTACCCGGAGTTGGACTGGCGTTAAGTGGGTATGATGTTTATGACCGATACCAACAAAGTGATTATTTAGGTGCAGGCATTTCTGGACTAGCTGGTATAGCTTCTTTGTTTCCAGGTCTGGGCACATGGATTTCAGCAGGCCTGTTGGCAGCAGGACTAGCACGTGATGCACTAACCGAACCCCCAACAGTGGCTATCTCTCCTGAGGATGCCAAGACTATTGCCGACAATATCAAGATCATTCAGAATTGGCAAGAAAATCCTGCTAATAAATCTGCGTTGACTCCGGACTTGCAATCTCGTATAGATGCTGTGCTCAAAGATGTAGTTAAAGTGGGGGTTCCTACTCAAACACCCACTCCGGCAACACCAGCTACTTCTGCAGCTCGTGAAGCTGCTGTTCAAGATACGTTGAATCGACTTGATGCATTGCTAAAAACACAGACCTTTGAAAGTATCAATGTTGAATCACTTAGTGAACAAATGGCCCGGCATCGAGACATAGTAACTGAGGGTATTCCGTGGACCAAAGCAGCAGCCGAAGCCGCAGCGCTCGCTAAATCTAGCAAAGCATATGAACAAGCTAGACAGGTTATAATGAATTCGTCGGGACTAACAGGGAAACAATTGGCCCGGGAATTGAACAAAATCAAGCCGCAATGGTTTGCTGCTGAAAAATCAGCAACTGAAATGGCAAGTGATATGTTAATCATGTATGCTCTTAAGTTGGGCATCCCAGTAGCAGGGCTTGGCATAGTTGGTGCACTTGGATATGTCGGATACCAAGCCTTGAAATATTATAATGCTCCCAAGACCATGAGCGCAGCAGAACAAGCTGAATTTAATCAACTCAGAGCAAAACTCAGTGAACTGGTGCCTGATGTAGCAGCATTAAATTCTCTATCTCCCGCATTGCAACAGGAGTATGCAGATTTTGTTGATCAACTAGAAGCTATGGAAGCTAGAACAAAAAAACCACAAGGAACTAAATGAAATCAGGATCAAATTATAAAATGCCCAAAAGCATTAAACGTCAACTAGCAGTTATTGTAGACTCACAATATCGCGGTGAGATCCGCAGACTCATGATCCAAGCTGATCTTGCCAGTCGTATTGCTGCTCCTCGTCAGAAAAACTCTGACAAAACTCCTGTAATTTAACCAATTTTTGTTGTGAAAATACCACACTTAAAGTGTGGTATTTCAGGTTGACCGCTATCTCACGATCCACTATAATAGTCACATACGCAGCAAAAAGGACCAAAAATGGTTAAAACACAAGATTATGGCATGTTTACTGACGCTGGCAATCAAGCCATCCAAGGCATTGTGATGGTTGCCAGAGTGCATCAACTGTCTCAGAACACTGTTCGTGCCATGCTGTCGGCATTGAGCCAAGAAGAAGCATTTGAAGAAGCCACAGATACTGCTGTGCGCGAAACGGTTTTTAAGGCGTGTTTTGGTTGACCGGAATTGAGAAATCGGCTATAATATACGCATGTTCAGCAAAAAGGAGTCCCAAGTGTCCACAGCAACTTACCAAGCACTCACCGAGCAACAAAAACGCGAAGTCCGCATGTACGGCGTGACTGAAGCAGGCATGCGTGAATCGGTAGAATCGTCTATGACTTTTCGTTTCTCTGGTCCTGCCATGATGGCAGCAAGCCTCATGAGCGATGCACAAGAGATGATCAATACCGAATACGGTGAAGTTGATCACATGCGAGCCGAAGATGCTCGTCAGTGCTTGAATCGTGCCAAGTGGATCCTGTTTGAATATGTCATGAAGGACGGAGAATAAAACATGCTGGTCAAAGATCTCATCGCAGAGCTAGCGAACATGAACCCCGATGCAGAAGTACACTTCTCCTACAATTATGGTGACCACTGGCGCACTCAGGTTGCTCCTTCTGTGGACCAAGTGTTTGAAGGTGTGGTCAAGCGCAGTGACTATCATGGCATGGACAAGCTCTTGGACGAGAGCGACATGTACGAAGACGAAGGCGACTACGAAGGTACACGCCGTGTGGTAGTAATCGGTTGACCAGTATTGCAAAATCGGTTATAATATACACTTAGACAGCAACAAACTGGAGTAAAAAAATGGGTACACGTAGTCGAATTGGTGTGATGCATGGTGACAACTGCAAAAGCGTTTATTGCCATTGGGATGGCTATCTCAGTCACAACGGTGCTATCCTGCAAGAGCACTATGATTCGGCCAAAGCCAACAACCTGGTGGCCCTGGGCGATATCAGTGCTTTGAAATCCAAAATTGGTGAGAAGCATGAGTTCAGCAACCCCAACGCATACGGCAGCGCCGAGTGCGAAGCATGGAACAAGAATTTTGGTGACATGACCACTTTCTACGGTCGAGATCGCGGTGAAAAAGATGTGGACTTCCAAGTAAGCCAAAGCTTCGACAAGTTCCTGGAACTGGTAGACGGCTGCGGTGCTGAATACTTCTACATCATGCGAGATGGCATCTGGTACTGCGGTAGCCTGTATGCTGTGGAAGGTATGATTCCCAACACCCTGTACGTTCTCAGCGAGCAGTTGGCTAAAGAAACTGCTTGACCTGAAAATCAAGATCGCTTATAATTAACTTATCAACAACAGAAAGGTACCCACCATGTCAGAATCACGTACAGTTACAGCTCGCCAGGCACACAAGTCCTTGCTCAAAGCGTTCAAGGTCAAGCGTCCTTTGTTCCTGTGGGGCCCTCCAGGAATTGGCAAGAGTGAACTGGTTGAAGGTATTACTCGAGACCTTAACGGTTATATGATTGACCTGCGGTTGGGTCAGATGGAACCCACTGATATTCGTGGTATTCCTTTTTACAACAAAGAAATTGGCAAGATGGATTGGGCACCTCCTGTGGAACTGCCCGACGAAGAACTTGCTAGCCAGTATCCTATTGTGGTACTGTTCCTGGACGAACTTAACAGTGCCGCAGCCTCAGTTCAAGCCGCTGCTTATCAGCTGATTCTGAACCGTCGCATTGGCAAGTATCGCCTGCCCGACAACGTGGTTATGGTAGCAGCAGGCAACCGTGAAAGCGACAAGGGTGTGACTTATCGCATGCCTACTCCGTTGGCAAATCGTTTTATTCACCAAGAAATGAAAGTGGACTTTGCTTCGTGGCAAGAATGGGCTGTGACTCATAACATCCACAAGGACGTGGTTGGTTACTTGAGTTTTGCCAAGCAAGACTTGTACGATTTTGATTCCAAGAGTTCAAGCCGTGCATTCGCTACTCCGCGCAGCTGGACCTTTGTGAGTGAGCTGTTGGATGATGCAGACGGCGATGACGACACCTTTACCAACTTGGTAGCAGGTACTGTTGGTGAAGGCTTGGCAGTGAAGTTTATGGCTCACCGCAAGGTGTCTGGTCGTATGCCTGACCCAACTGACATCTTGAGCGGTAAAGTAAAAGACTTGAATGTGAAAGAAATCAGTGCCATGTACAGCCTGGTTATTTCCATGTGCTACGAACTCAAGGCTGCTGTTGAGGCCAAAGTGGAAGAAAAGAAATTCCACGAGATGGCTGATAACTTCCTCAGCTACATGATGCGGAACTTTGAAACTGAGTTGACTGTGATGGGTTCTCGTATTGCATTGACCACTTACAACTTGCCGTTCAAGCCTACCAAGCTCAAGCACTTTGATGAGTTCCACAGCAAATTTGGTAAGTACGTGCTGCAGGCCCAAGGCTAAACAGGAATGGGGACTACGGTCCCCATATTTCATCATGCGTTATGAAATTGCCAAACTAGACTATCGTCATAACCATCGCACTAGATATCAGTTCATGATTCGTTTCAGCACCAGCCCAATAGGTGGTACTGGTGCATTGGACTTTGATCGAGCTCGACGTTGGTTCAATCAAACTTATGGATGGGCACAAGAAGCTGAGATACAGATGGCAATGAATCAGCAATCCAAAGCAACCAATGCTCCTCCGGAATCAAATCCGTATTGGGCATATCAAACTGAGTATCGTGATTATCGTATCTATGTGGCATCTGAATCAGAACTAGTGTGGTTTCAATTGGCTCATGTCCGCAAATTCTAAAGTAATTGTCAAAAAGAATCTCATTATCTTTTGCTCACCTGCGCATTGGGATCTTGTTTGGCAGAAGATACTAGCTGACAATAGTGCCAAAATTATTGTGAGTTGGGTGTTGAAACGTGAGTTGGGATTCACTGTGCGGCGGCATGATGAATGGGTTTCGTTCGTTCCGCCAGGTTCTGTAGTGCCGCGAAGCCGCTGCTTTAAGCAGGTTCACTTGGACTTTTTTAACGAAGCTGCACTCACTTGGTTCCAGCTAAAATACCTATAAATGTTGCAAAAAACCCACACTTTTTTTGGTTGACCGGTATTGCAAGATCGGGTATAATATACACATACGCAGTAAAAAGGACGCAAGATGTTTGAAACAATGACCCGCACCGAAGAACTCCAGAGCATTTTCTGGGATATGTACAAGGATGCCTACGGTGTTCGCCCACGTGGCATCAGCACACATCTCTGGGATGAGGACAAGTTCAACCGGGAGTTTGACTTCCTGCAAAGCGAGATTGTTAAGAACGAACGTGATCGTAAGATCGCCGAGCACGAGGCCTCACACGCCTTTGAGATGCGGATGCTGAGCATCATGGCTTGCGGTGCCAAAGACCGTGACATGGCTCTGCGTTGGATACACGAGGCAGAAGGTTCGAACGGTGACAACGAGTATTTGTGCTTCTTGGTTGGACTTCCTTATCGCTATTTTAAGTAAGAAGTTGACCAGTAATTTGTATTGTCGTATAATATAAACATTAACAAGGAACGATCTATGGCAACCAAAGGCACCACCGCTAACAAAAAAGAAGATAAATTTAAAAATCTCATTGGGCCCAAAGATGAGAAACTGGACGGCAAAGTTCGTGAAAAACTGATCACTGCCCGGGTGGGCTTGCTGTTGAAAGCCAGCTTCTTTGGTAACTTGGCAACTCGTCTCAAGCTGGTTAACGCAGATGAGTGGTGCGGTACTGCTGCAACAGACGGACGTCACTTCTATTACAATACTCGTTTCATTGAAATGTTACGTCCTAAAGAAATTGAGTTCTTGTTTGGCCATGAAGTATTGCATTGTGTATATGATCACTTTGGACGCCGCGGTGATCGTGATCCACAAATTTGGAATGTGGCCAATGACTTTTGTGTTAACGCAGACTTGAAAGAACATGGTGTTGGTGAGTTTATCACGTCGGTGCCTTGCTTATACGATCGCAAGTACAATGGGTGGAGTTCAGAAAAAGTGTTTGATGACTTGATGAAGAATGTCAAACGCATCAGCATGAGTGATCTAATTGATCAATTGTTAGACGATCACCTGGATGGTGAAGGCGATGATGAGAGTGATGGCGACGGTGATGAAGACGGCAATGGTAATAAAAAAGGCAAGGGTCGTCCCAAACTGAGTGAAGCTGATCGTCAGGCTATCAAGGACGAGCTCAAAGAAGCCATGATGGCTGCTGCTGCCACAGTTGATGGTGCCGGTAATATCCCGCTAGGAGTCAAGCGTCTGATTGACGAGATGACTGAGCCAAAGATGAACTGGCGCGAACTGCTGCGTATGAATTTGGAAAGTACCATCAAAAGCGACTACACCTGGATGCGAGCAAGCCGTCGAGGCTGGCACATGGATGCAGTCATGCCCGGTATGAAACCCGATGAGATGATCGATATTGCTATTGCAATTGATGCATCCGGCAGTATTGGGCAGACCATGCTCAAGGACTTCTTGAGTGAAATCCAAGGTATTATGGATTCGTTTCCAGCATACAAGATCCATATTATCACGTTTGATACTGACACTTATAACCCGCAACAATACGATTCTGACAACTTGGATAGTATCTGTGACTATGAAGTGGAAGGTGGCGGCGGTACAGACTTTGATTGTTTTTACAACTACTTCAAAGAAAACGAAATTGTGCCGCGTCGTTTGATAGTGTTTACAGATGGCTATCCTTTTGGCAGCTGGGGTGATGAAAACTACTGCGAAGTCACTTGGATTTTGCATGGTACCACTACCATTGTTCCACCCTGGGGTGTTCATGCTTACTACGAAGAAGATACCAAATAACACCCACTAGGTTTACCAAACCCCCTGAGAAATTTAACTTCAGGGGGTTTCTTATGTAAATATCTATATGGAAGACATCAACAACCAACTCACAATTAACGACATTGTGCTGGCTCGAGATATTATCGACACTGCTGTCAGGCGTGGTGCCTTTGGTGCTGCTGAAGCAAAACATGTAGGAACCTTGTATGAAAAGATTGATCTGTTCATCAAGGCCGCTGTGGCTCAAGCAGAAGCAGAAGCAGCAGAAACTCAGCCTCGGGCTGAAGTGCCAGATTCTACAGAATCTACTAACCCTTAAGGAGGATATTATGGCATTTTTAAAACACATTGGTAAACACGGAGACCGTAAGGTTGCAGTTATTTTTAGACAAATTCCAGGCGACGATCATATGTGCCTGTGCATCTATCCTGACTTACTACCCATCAGCATCCATGATCCACTGATGAAGGTGTTGGAAAGTCCAGTAGGACAAGCAGCTGAAGAGTTTGCTGATGCTCTAAACAGAAACATCTTGCCCGACGGTCGTAATATGCTGCAAACACTGCATGCTGAACGATTGATGAAACGTGTACAAACTGAACAAATTTTGATGACCCCCAACATGAACTCTAATGTTCGACTCAACGAGCTCAACAAGATTCTCAATGAGATGAAGAAAGGTGAAGATGCTGTGCGCAAACTGGCAGAGATTGATAACAGCCGTGGTATTGTTGATCCCAAGGTCAAACGTGCTGCTGAAGCTGCTTACAAAGCTGGACAACAATCACGCTCTGCACCAGTGGAAGCAGGGTACACTGCTGCACCCACAGATGGTGCATTGGATGACAAGACCATTGCTGCCAACATGCTTACACAGGCTGTGCGTATGCACAACGAAGCATCTGGTATGATCAACGAAGCAGCCAGAATGAAGAAAGAAGCTGAAAGGATGTTTCCTGGTGTGAAGATGATGGACTTGCCCAAGATGGTTCCAATTCCACAAATTGAAGTTGAAGCACCAAAAGTTGCCGCAGTGAAAAAAGGCCGCCCTGCAAAGGCCAAGGCTGCTGCCCATGCCGCTGAGTGATGAGTTCCTGGCCAAGTGGGATTATATAATTTCTGAAGTTGACAAGACCCAAGTCCCGTTAGAATGCATTAACAAAATGATTATCAAAGTTGATGGTGGTAAACAAAAGACCATCAATCTTGCTAGATTACGGAAAGATGGTCTTGACAATGATGAAGTTGAAGAAATCTTAAATAGAAATCTCTCCTTGCTTGGAGAGTCCGTGCGTACCATCGATTTTGTTGTTGATGTTACCACTGTGGCTGGCATTGTACAACCAGCCACCGATAAATTACTAAAGAAATTATGAACGTTAGATTACTCAGTCACAGCACACCAACGGCCGAATTTGCAAGCCAGGGCATCACCGATGCTCAAGAACTAGTGGCATATTGTGCCCGTGTATCTAATCCAAGCAATCAGCTCAATACTGACACTAGTGAAAAACTCATCCGATATCTTGTCAAACATCAACACTGGAGCCCACTTGAAATGGTGTCTGCTTGTATTGAGATTACCACAACAAGAGACATTGCAAGACAAATCTTGCGTCATCGCAGCTTTAGCTTTCAAGAGTTCAGTCAACGGTATGCTGATCCAACAAAAGATTTAGACTTTGTGCTACGTGCGGCCAGGCTTCAGGACACAAAGAATAGACAAAATAGCATTGAGGCCAATGATGAAGATCTAGCATTGTGGTGGGATAGTGCTCAACAAGAAGTCATTGATTTGGTTCGTAAGCACTATGCTCGTGCTATTGAACGTGGCATTGCCAAGGAACAAGCTCGGGCAATCTTGCCTGAGGGTAATACAGTCAGCAGACTGTACATGAATGGTACATTACGCAGCTGGATTCATTTTATTGAATTGCGTAGTGCCAATGGTACACAAAAAGAACACCAAGCAGTGGCCTTAGCTTGTGCTCAAGTTATTGCTGAAATTTTTCCAATGGGCTCTGATTTGGTGGGTCAATAAATATGGAACATGATCAATAAAAAAATTCTTTGCATAGGAAACGAAACTGAACACAGCGATCAACTGGTATCAGCCCTTGCAACAAAAGAGTTCTCTACTAATCATGGTTTAGTTTCCTCAAGTACATTCTGTCCAACACATGCTGGTTATTATCATACCAGCATTGCGGATATCCCTGCTGGCGCTATTGTTCAAGGTCTAGTCAAACACTTTGATCATATCATAATGCTTGATCAAGATGTTGATTCTTACCCGCATTTTAAATCTTTTGTGAACACGTTCAGGCTCATGATAGAATTAGAAAAGAAAGAGTTCAACACAGACTTTAGAAATAACACCAGCAACACCACCATCATGTATTGGTATAATTTATTAAACACCAATAAGAGTATGTGTGTGTATCCGTTTATAGGGTTACAAAATGATTACGGGTGGGTCAACTTGTGTCAGAAAAACTCTAAACCATTGACCAAATTAGAATCAATTGTGGATTGGGCCACTGCTCCGGGATTTACTCCTATTAGAAATAACATGATAGCCGGTATACCAATGCCGGACAATTGCAATATTTGTTATCAGCGAGAAGAACTCAGTGGTGAATCTGCTAGACAATTTGAATCACTTGAATGGTTAATACGATTGAGACTAAAAAGTGTTGAAGATTTAAAAAGCATAAAAAATCCTGTCTATCTTGAAGTTCGACCCAGCAACAAATGTAATATCATGTGCCGCATGTGTGATGGCAGATCTAGTCATTTAATACAAAAAGAAAATAAAAAATTTGGTTTTCCGTTAGTCTCTGATGAGTATCATATGCAAGGTACCGTACCTTATGACAAGATAAATTTTAATACGCTACAAAGAATACATTGGTCCGGCGGTGAAGCAACTGTACAACCTGAATTTTATGCATTCTTAAAGAAATGTATCAAAGAAAAACAAACCAGTTTTGATCTTAGCATCGGTACAAATGGAAAAAAAATCAGCGATACATTACTGGATCTACTGGACCAGTTTCCAAGTGTGACTTTTAGTGTGAGTTTTGATGGTTATAAAAAAGTAAATGACTACATCAGATGGGGCACAGACTTTGACTCTCTAAGAGAAAATTGCTATCGCATACTAGCAAAAGGTCACACTCTGGCATTTCAAACAGTGTTTAGCATGTACAATGCCACACGTATTCATGAGATTTACGAATTTTATGATCAAGATTTTCCTGGGCAAAATGCACTAGTGCAACCCGCTGGTATGTTTGACCAATATCTTGGTCCGTGGCATCATCCATTGAGACAACAAGTATTAGAGTCAATGCATCGTTGCAGAGAAACACAAGTGTACTACAACAGCGGACGCAACACCAATAACTTGGTGGACGAAGTTATAGATCGTTACAACACATATGATTACGATCCTGCTATATTGAAACAATTTTTCCATTACAATGATAATTTAGATCGAGCAAGAAATAGTCGATTAGGTGACTATATTCCTGAATTAGAACAGGCTAGAAAATATTGTTAATAGCAGCCGATCTAGTTGCAAACTAGTACACACCGTGCTATACTAGCACATGGCCATTTTACGTGATTTAGATCGAGAACACCGCAAACATGGTAGTCCCAGAGAAACCAAAATAATTGATGGTGCTGCTGTGACATTTTCTGACATGGTGGTACATAGATTCCGCATGGGAGATGTAGAGGATCCTGTGTTGTATGCTGCTCAACCCATATGGGAATGGCAACAAACCGAAGCTGGTAAATTTGTAATGGAAAATGCTATAGAATCACCCTGGTGGGTGCGTCATGTAGATCTAGCCTCGTATGGATTTGAATTTGCTGTCATGGCCCGTATGAAGGAATCTGATCAAACTTTTTACACATTAAAGTATGTTAACACCAGCAGTTGAATACATAGACAAGCGAGACATAGTTCTGCCACCTCCGGTACGCAAGCAGATATGGAACGGCAAAGAATTTGTTCCGTTCTTGCTGTATCGTAGAAAAGGTGTTCCTGATTATCAACAGCGTGAATGGTTACAGAACACATATGGGAGACCTGGTGTTTACGAACATGGACGACATTGGGACTATTCCGACAGCAGTAACTTTACAAATATGGACGACAAAGTCTACATGTTTTACACCATGAAATGGGGAGCAAATTGAAAATATTAGTCACCGGCGGACTTGGCTTGATTGGCCACAATGTGGTACATTGTTTAGAAAATCTTGGTCATGATGTTGTGATTGTTGACAACACAACCACTTACGGAATCATTCCGCAAAGTGAACTTGATTACTTGATTGCTGAACGACGCAAGAAGATCACGTTATGTGATGTGTACAATGCAGACATCACATCCGATACCATTGAATACTTGTGCAATCGATACAAGTTTGATACCATTATACACATGGCCAGTTTTCCTCGACAGAAGGTAGTCAATGCCAATCCAATGCAGGGTGCAGATACCATGATGACTGGCTTGCTTAATATTTTGGAGAGTGCCAAAACACACCAAGTCAAACGTGTTGTATACATTTCCAGCTCAATGGTGTATGGCAACTTTGTGAATGATGTCGCTGAGGATGCTGTGTGTAAGCCACAGGGACAATATGGAATTATGAAACTTGCAGGAGAACACCTTGTTAAAGATTATGCTCGTCGGGGATATTTTGATTATACTATACTTAGGCCTAGTGCTGTATACGGCCCGCTCGATGTGGAAGACCGAGTTGTCTCAAAATTCATGCTCACAGCAATGCGCGGCGGAGTGCTCAAAGTCAACGGAGCCCACGAAACACTAGACTTCACCTATGTGAATGATGCTGCTGACGGTGTTGTGGCTGCTGCACTTGTGCCTGCTGCTGCTAATCAAATATTCAACATCACAAAAAGCCACAGCGTTAGTTTGTTGCAGGCTGCTAGAATGATTATTGAGATCGTGGGCAAAGGTTCAATTGAATTACGTGACAAAGATGCAGATTTCCCATCACGTGGTGCATTGAACATTGATCGTGCTAGAGCAGTATTAGGATACAATCCACAAGTTGATGTTGCAGAAGGTTTTGAGAATTACTATGCATGGTTTAAAAATAGCCTTTACTGGGCTCCCAAGACAGTATAACAATCTACGTGAAGAGATCTTGGATGTGACTGACATAGTGTTGCGTTCAGGTAATCTTATGGATGGCAACAACACCGCTGAGTTTGAGTCGTGGTTGGCCAAGAAGAATCATAATTTGCATGCAGTAACATGCCATTCCGGAACACAGGCGCTGGAGATCATTGCTGCCTACTGTGCTGATAATATTCGTGATACAGGCAAGACTCCCACAGTGTTGGTTCCAGCTATGACATATCCTGCCACTGCCAACGCATTCATTATGGCCGGGTGGAAAGTGGAGATTGTGGATACTGACACATATGGATGTATGGATCCTGCATTGATCCAAGATGATCACACTCGCAGTTACGATGCCATCTGTGTGGTAGGCCTATACGGTGCTGCATTAACGCATAGATGGTATGTCATGACTGATTGTTTGATTGAAGACGGTGCGCAGCATTGGCTGTCTGACAACTGTAACCGACAAGCCAGCTTTACTGCTATCAGCTTTGATCCTACCAAAAATCTTTCCAACTACGGTAATGGTGGCGCAGTGGTCACTTCTGATTTGTATCTAGCTGAATACACTCGCAATTGGTGCAACAATGGCAAAGCTGGCGGGCATACTACTGTAGGTACAAACAGTCGCATGAGTGAGATTGACTGTGCACAGATGATGGTCAAAACTCAACATCTAGACGCTTGGCAACTGCGTCGAAGTCAGATAGCAAGATACTGGATGACCAGGCTAGAAGAAAAATCTATCAGATGCTTGATTGATGATACCAACTTTAAAAGTCATGCATTGCAAAAGTTTGTGATTGAAGTGGACAACCAAAGCCAATTGCAACAGCGACTTGCTGCTGGTCAAATTGAAACCAAGATACACTACAAGAGCCCCTTACATGAGCTAGATGCTTATCAAGATTGTAAAGGCCCTAACTTGCTGAGTGTGGCATCAAGTATAGCACGGCGTTGTATCTCATTGCCCTTCTACCCCGAACTGACCGATCTGGAAACTGACTACATCATTGATTCGGTGTTAGCTGCCGTTTGAAAAACGCATAGCTGGCCAACCACTCCCACTCGTAGCTTTTCTTTAACTGATTAAAGTTGCCGGCTACTTCATCATAGTAGTCTAGTGCATCTTGTGCGCCTGCTGCACTTAGTTCACTGCGGGTGTGTTGATTTGGGGTTAGCCATTGCTGTATACGATATTCATTTTCCACATCGGGCAAGCTGGCTCTCAACTTCAGCACTTCTCTAAAGGCTGTACGCCAAGTGCTCCAGTCTGATGTGTTATAAGCAGCTATTCCACTCACAATAGGAACCACTTCGTGCGGTGAGTCCAAAGTAAAGTCTAATCCAACACCTGGGTTATTCAATACCAATTGCCGATTGTATGCAATCATGGCTTGATGTCCGTATGTCAAGCCATTGCATAGATTCCGAGCATGGAAGATGTAGTGCTTGGCCTGCTGCATACGATCAGGTTGCCAGGACCAATCAAAGTCAATATCCACTTCCAGTTTGGCAAACACAGCAAAGAACCAAGGTGTGGTACTGACTCTTGCTGCTGCATGATATGCTGCTGCACGGCCATTGATACTGTCTACTCGTACAAGTCGATTTTCTTTGGGCAATAAAAGTAAACGTTTGAGATTGTGTTCGGCGTTGGGTTCTCCGTTGGAGATGAATACAATATCCATGAGTGGATCTTTCAGCATAAACTGTGTTTTGTCAATGTATGGATAATCATACAATTGTGTTTTTATATATGGTATAGCAGACTTTGGAACAATCACACTACTGGCTCCGGGATTCAGTGGAACTATAGTCTTGGTTTGTTCTCTCCAAAGTGGCACAGTAACCAAATTTCTGCTCATGTATGTTGAATAAGTGAACACTGCCAACGGTCCAGCAAAATCTTTAGTTTTAACTGCATTAATGTGACAGTCATGATTATGTTGCACTATGGGCATGGGGCGTCGTGGCACTAATTGGTCGACAAAGTTACAATCATACCAGTCCAGTAATTCTACAGTTTCTGCTTTTGCAGCAAAACTAGGCACATGCATAAAGAATGTGTCACCAAACTTTTGATTGTCGCTGGCAAATACATGTAGCATACCAGCTTGCCATTGTTCAGGATGCCAAGAAAAATCAAAGTTGTTGTAGTCACAGATACTACTACATACCCATACAAATTCATGTTTTGTGCCAATGCTCTTGGCCAATCGGATCAAGGTATCTCTGTAGTTGTCAAAGTATCGTACACGCCGGGTGGTGTTGGGTATTTGTCCAGCTGCTCCATCTAAATGATCAATTTCATAAATGGCAGTAGCCACACGATTGGTGTGTATTTTTATTTGATCTACAAATTTGATATCTGTTGCACCTGCTACACAATATTGTGGACCACCAGTGCGTTGATGTTGTGTACCAAATTGATATATGTAAGCAGGCTCTGTTGCGTCTGGATGCCAAGACCAATCAAATGATTCTGTATCTACTCCTGCAGGAACAGTCCAATGTGCATGGTCATCAAGACGTTGTAGCACAGGTGCAGAACAATAATTTGTATCAGTATAGCCTATCTTAGGCACAAGATATGTACCCGAATCTTTTTGCCATTGGCTGGGCCATGCATGTCGCTGATGTGCTTGCCAGGGTGGCGGTTCATAAAGGAAATCAAACCCTGAGTAATCTACTAAGTATGACACCATCCAGAAGAATCTAGTACGTGACAACTCCTGTGCTTGCTCAATTGACTCCACTGATTGTTCATGCAAAAACAATCCTGGTTTGGTTCCAATATAAAATACATCAAACATGATTAGAATAGACGAAATTTACGAAAATACATTTTTGCCTTGGGTTAAACAAAATTTACCTAATACATCTATACATTATCATGACACATTTGGTCGCAGCGATCCTGATAGCATATTATGTAGAAGTTTTAATAAAGCAGAAGACGAAACTAGTTTCATTTATTTCTTTGATCAAGAACCGTTAATCTTGGGATATCATCAATCTACGTTTGATAGCATTAAAGAATGCAACATGATAACCAACGAATATGGCAGAGTGAGAAAAAAGGGCATTGTTGTGGTCAGTGAAACTGCCAGTGACAACATGGATTATATATGTAAACAGCAAGAATTGCAACCTTTTTATTATTTTTTCCATGGCTGGG
>Ga0114973_10000157_pt1 | contig 47718 bp, 49 predicted proteins | sample M_140807_MF_Meta_FD_87025 | JGI IMG/M metagenome (GOLD analysis project Ga0114973, IMG submission 87025) | Freshwater microbial communities from Lake Montjoie, Canada to study carbon cycling - M_140807_MF_MetaG | ecosystem: Environmental > Aquatic > Freshwater > Lake | place: Lake Montjoie... | reverse complement strand
TTCAGCGAGTGCTTTCGCTTTTGAAATATCCTGATCAGCAATCGCTAAAAATTGTACGGAAGGATGCTTGGCAGCTAGTCTAGCTCGCAGTGTTCCGATCCGGCCAGCGCCAATGACCGCAATACCTAATTGCTTTTGTTGCATCTACAATCTCCTAATTGTTTACCTAGTTTAAGGTAATTATTGGCATCATCTTAACACTTTGTAAAGATGCTAAATGCTTCTTCATTACTCCTGAGAATCCTTCATGAGTGCAAAAAATGGCCCGTGATTGAATCGATTGAATCTCTTTAGATTAACTAAAACAACATGCACGGGTATTTACTGATTCGGTGGATTGCTGACTTATAGGTACACTTTGAGCGTATGTAAAAATAATTATCTAGGATAATTTAAAATAACAATACCAATCGTGGCTTAAACTTTAGCCTGAACCAGATAATCAATATTTAAAGCACACATCCCCTTCCCAATTAATATACCACTTGCCTACACTAACCGGTAGTTCATCACCTAACTTTCAAAGGAATTACGATGCTCCAAAACCAGTTCAAAAAATTTGCCTTGGCTACGCTAGGGCTGATCATGCTAAGTACTTCTTTAATTAGCAATGCGGCAGATCCCTTTCCAAGTAAAAATCTCAGAATTATTGTGCCAGTCGCACCAGGTGCTACCAATGACTTTTTAGCAAGGTCTCTAGCCGTAGAACTGGGTAAAGTACTCAATCAAACCGTCATTGTCGAGAATAAGCCGGGCGCTAATCAAATTATTGGCACAAGTGAACTTGCTAAATCTGCGCCAGACGGTCACACCATGGCAATGCTGATTAGTTCCCATGTCATAAATCCTTATATTTCTAAGTCTCTACCCTATGATCCAGAAAAAGACTTTACCCCCCTTGCCATGGTGGGTATCATGCCCGGCCTTCTAACGATTCATCCAAGCCTGCCAGTTAAAACCTTTGCCGAACTAATCGCCTACGCTAAGGCCAACCCTGGAGTGCTAGCTTACGGTCAACCCGGCGGCAACTCCTCTGGACACCTGACGATGGAATACCTAAAAAAACAAGCCGGTATCGATGTCCTCAGTATTCCCTATAAAGGCGGTGGTCCAGCGATTATTGACTTACTAGCTGGTCGCTTTCAAGTCTTCGTCAATAGCCCAACTGCCACAATGCCCCATGTAAAATCCGGCGGACTGCGAGCCATTGCCACAACTGGTGCAAAAAGGCCTCCCGCCCTAGCAGATCTGCCCACCATTGCTGAATCTGGCTACCCAAATGTAGTTACCTATGAGTGGTACGCTTTGTTCTTGCCAGCAAAAGTTCCTCAAGTAATTGTGAATCAACTCAATGGTGAAATCGTAAAAATCATGGCTACCCCAGTCATGCAAAAACGCCTATTGGATATTGGCGCAGAGTCCAGAGACGATAACCCCGCCCAATTTGCAAAATTCATCGCTCAAGAAAGTCAAGCATGGGGCCAACGTATCCGTCAACTCGAGATCAAGCCAGAATAAAGTAACTCAATCAATTTCTCCTACTAACCAACTTTTTTCCTACTAACTAACTTAAAGACTTACTCAATGACAACAGATTTTAAAAATCAAGTAGTACTTATTACCGGCGGCTCAAAAGGTATTGGCTTTGGTATTGCTACAGCTTTTGCAAAAAGAGGCTGTGCACTGCGACTTGTGGCCAGAGATGAAAAATCTCTGCAACAAGCTCAACAGCAATTAGTGGCCGAGTACGGCGTAGATGTCCAAACTATGGCAGTCAATCTATCCGAAGATAAAAATATCGATCAACTCGAGCCCTTCTTTGCGAAGACAACGATCTTAGTGAACTCAGCGGGCGCCATGGGGCGCGGATCATTATTCGAAATCGATCCAACCAAATTTCGCGATGCTTGGGAGGGTAAAGTCATGTCCACCATCTTCTTAACGAGAAGAGTCTACCCATTCATGAAATTACACGCTCATGGCGGAGTCATTATTAATATCATCGGAATTGCTGCGGAACGTTTGAACGCTAAATCAATTGGCACATCAACCGCCAATGCTGCACTTGTTGCTTTTACGAATGCCCTTGGCTCTGAGAGTGTGGATGACAATATTCGTGTTGTTGGTATCAGCCCAGGCTTAATTCGTACAACCCGCACAGAGAGTATCCTTAATCCCACCAATGAAGTTGACCGAAAAGCCTATGCTAAATTAGTCGGTAATTTGCCCTATGGCAGAATGGGAGAACCCTCGGAAATTGCTGAGTTAGCCGTCTTTTTGGCTTCCGAACATGGTAAATATCTGAGCGGTGAGGTCATTAATGTCGATGGCGGAGCACGTTATCGTTACTAACCCCTCTCGGCAGTTATGCAATTTAGGCAACTACTGACATGTTTTAGACAGGTTTTAAGCACACCTTAAAATCTGTCAAACGCGTGCGCTAAATTGTGTTAAATTAAAGCTTGGATGAAACAGGGGTGCTAGTAGAAATCTACTGGCTGAGAAATACCCTTCACCCGAACCAGATAATACTGGCGTGGGGAGTTTTCAATAACTTGTCTCTGTTGATTCCAGCACTCTCCATGCAAAGGACACAACTATGAGCAAAACTGACATCAATCTAACCATCGATAGCCTAGAACGAGATCTTGGACAAAAGTTCGCCTATCCTGCCTCGACAAAATCTTTTCTAATCGGTTCGCGTCCAGATATCAGAGCACCCTATCGACTCATTGAGCAAACGCCAACTAAAACCTCAACCGGCGCAGTTCTCGAAAATCCCCCCATTCCGATTTACGATACCTCAGGGCCTTATAGCGACCCAGAGATTCTGATTCATCTAGAAAAAGGCTTACCCCCTCTTCGTAAAGCCTGGATTGAAGAACGAAATGATACGGACCAATTAAGTGGGCCTACTTCTACCTACGGACAAGCACGCTCCCAAGATCCAAGCACGCAGCATTTACGCTTTGCCCACATTACCCCGCCAAGAGTTGCTAAAACCGATCGAAATGTTAGCCAAATGCACTATGCCCGCCAAGGCATTATCACCCCTGAAATGGAATTCGTTGCCCTGCGTGAATCTCTTGGTCTGCAAGCCCTTCGGCAAGACCCGCGGTACCAACAAATTCTCAAACAACATCCTGGTCATTCCTACGGGGCAAATCTACCTGAGGAAGTTACAGCTGAGTTTGTCCGACAAGAAATCGCTTCGGGACGGGCCATTATCCCTGCAAATATCAATCACCCAGAACTCGAGCCAATGATTATTGGCCGCAATTTCCGTGTAAAAATTAATGGTAACCTCGGTAACTCAGCAGTCACCTCCTCCATTAATGAAGAAGTTGAAAAAATGATCTGGTCAATCCGCTGGGGTGGCGATACAATCATGGACCTCTCCACAGGACAGCATATTCATGAAACCCGAGAGTGGATTATTCGTAACTCTCCTGTGCCAATTGGAACAGTACCAATTTATCAAGCACTAGATAAAGTGGGTGGTAAAGCGGAAGATCTGAACTGGGAAATCTTTAAAGATACACTCATTGAACAAGCCGAACAAGGTGTAGATTACTTTACTATCCACGCTGGTGTTTTGCTGCGTTATGTCCCCCTTACCGCAGATCGTATTACCGGTATCGTCTCTAGAGGCGGCTCCATTATGGCGAAATGGTGCCTTGCACACCACCGTGAAAACTTCCTATATACCCATTTCAATGAAATTTGTGAAATCATGAAAGCCTATGACGTATCCTTTAGCCTAGGCGATGGCCTACGCCCTGGATGTATCGCTGACTCGAATGATGCTGCTCAATTTGGCGAATTACATACTCTTGGAGAATTAACTCAAATCGCTTGGCAACACGATGTGCAAGTCATGATCGAAGGACCAGGCCATGTGCCGATGCAACGCATCGAACAAAACATGACCGAAGAACTCAAACACTGCCTAGAAGCACCCTTTTATACGCTTGGACCACTCATTACTGATATCGCCCCTGGTTATGACCACATTACTAGCGGAGTTGGAGCAGCGCAAATTGGTTGGTATGGCACAGCAATGCTTTGTTATGTAACTCCCAAAGAACATCTGGGTCTACCTGATAAAGAAGATGTCCGCGTCGGAATCATTACCTACAAAATTGCTGCTCATGGCGCTGATCTAGCCAAAGGCCTACCAGGCGCTCAAATGCGTGATAACGCTTTATCGAAAGCACGTTTTGAGTTTCGCTGGGAAGATCAGTTTAATTTAGGACTTGATCCCGAAAGAGCAAGGGAATACCATGACGCTACTTTGCCAGCAGATGGTGCCAAAATTGCTCATTTTTGCTCGATGTGTGGGCCTAAATTTTGTTCTATGAAAATTACTCAAGAAGTGCGTGATTATGCGGCTACCCTAGATAAAGATTCGAATCAAGGTATGCAAGAAAAATCGATTGAGTTTCGGAAAAAAGGTAGTCAAATTTACCAATAATTTGAAGGCGCGTGGCTCCTTTACCCGTCGCGCGCCAACCAATTAATCCATCTAGTTCCGATTATGCGTCCATCCATCATTATTTTAGGAGCCGGCCTGCTAGGTAGATTACTGGCTTATTCGTTAGCTAAGAAAAACTACCAGGTAGCGGTCTTTGAAAAAAGCCCATTAGAGCATCAACAATCAGCAGCTTATGCTGCTGCTGCCATGCTAGCACCTCTGGCGGAGTCTGTCTCCTGTGAACTACCTATCGTCCACATGGGCTTTTATAGTCTGACTCGCTGGCCTACAATTATTGAGGAACTCGACTCGAATATTTTTTTTCAACACAATGGCTCACTCATCATCTGGCATCAGCAAGACGCCTCAGTGGCAAGACATTTTCATACACAACTGCATCAGGTCGAACAACATCTTGATCAGCAATACGCCAGATCAGTGCACCTTGATACGCTTGCTCTGAAAAATCTGGAACCAAACTTAAGCCCAGCCTTTGCTGAAGGCATCTATCTGCCCAATGAGGGGCAACTTGATAACCGCGCTCTTTTAGATTCTCTCCTCAAAAAAGGGCTTGAACTCGGTGTGACTTACAACTGGCAAAGTGCGAAAAACCCAAGCGACTTTCCAACGCGTTCGCAGACCTGGATACTTGATTGCCGAGGCCTAGGATCAAGACCACAATGGCAAGCATTACGCGGTGTTCGGGGGGAAGTTATTCGGGTTTTTGCGCCCGAAGTCCAGTTGCAAAGACCAACTAGACTGATGCATCCCAAATATCCAATTTATATAGCTCCTAAAAAAGATCATATCTATGTCATCGGTGCTACTGAAATCGAATCCGAAGATCAGTCTGCAATTAGCGTCAGATCAACTCTCGAACTGTTAAGCGCGGCATATACTATCCACTCAGGTTTTGCTGAAGCAAGAATGCTTGAGGCAAACGCCCAGTGTCGTCCAACCCTAGCCAATAACTCCCCTGCCATACAGTATTTAAATGACCAAACTCTTCAAATCAATGGCCTATACCGGCATGGTTATTTAATCGCCCCCGCCATCGTCGATGCAACCATCGAGTTGATTGAAACAGGGACTAGCCATACCGCTTGCAATCTAGCAATCCAAATTCAAGAAAATCATGCAAATATTGATTAATCAAGTGGCTACAGAGTTGAGCACTTTATCAAACGCGATTACTCTGCCTGAAATATTGATACAAATAAATCCGAAGCCCCCCTTTGCTATCGCTAAAAATGGGGTTTTTATTCCTAAAAAAGATTACCCCCAAACAGCAATAATCGATCAGGATCAACTTGAAATCATTTCACCAGTTACCGGAGGTTAATCTGTGTCTTCTCAAACAAATATAACTCCCACAACCTTTTCACTGTATGGCCAAACTTTTTCAAGTAGAATTTTTTTAGGAACTTCGCGCTACCCATCACCACAGATTTTGGTGCAAGCTCTTCAAATTGCTCAGCCAGCAATGATCACTGCCTCCCTCAGACGTCAAGGTGCAAATCCCGAACCCATTTCAAGTGGCTTTTGGGAAATTATTAAAGATTTAAAAATACCCATCCTACCAAACACTGCAGGCTGCCACCGCCCCGATGAGGTCATGCAAATAGCGCATATGTCGCGCGAGGTGTTTGCTACCGATTGGATTAAATTAGAACTCATCGGCGATGACTACACGCTCCAACCTGATACGATTCAACTAGTACCAACTGCTCAACAATTAATTCGTGAAGGGTTTAAGGTTCTGCCCTACTGTACGGAAGATTTAGTGGTCTGTCAGCGCTTAGTTGACGTCGGTTGTCAAGCCATCATGCCTTGGGCAGCACCAATCGGAACTGGCAAAGGCCCTAATAACCCATACGCCTTACAGGTTTTACGAGAACGCCTGCAAGTACCCATGATTATCGATGCAGGCCTTGGGAAACCATCCCACGCTTGCCAAGTGATGGAGTGGGGTTATGACGCAGTTCTCCTGAATACGGCCGTTGCCCTAGCGACTCATCCAGTACGAATGGCCGAAGCTTTTGCACAAGCAGTTTTAGCCGGTCGAAATGCCTTTGAAGCCGGGCCGATGAATGAGCATCATCAAGCCAAAGCGAGTACCCCCACTTTAGGTACGCCTTTTTGGCACCAATCTGAATCTTCAAAATGATGCATCATCTGAATCCCAGTGAACATGCGCTAGCGCAAGCAATTATCAAATTTCATCAAAATTTACAGATTCCCCAAAAAGAAGATCTCCAGTCTCTGACATTTTCGAGTAATGATCCTATTTATCGAATTACTAAAACAGCTGCATGGCAACTCGGCTTTATCAATCAGGATGCGCAGTGTATTGCTCTGGCCTGGCAAAAACAATGCGCATCCCAAGAGCAACTTGATCCACTTGCCTGGCCTGCATCACCAATGCTCTTTGGTATTCACCCAAATTCTTCTGAAAGTTTTGCGCCTTGCCCAAAAAATCTAGGGCTTTATGTTGTAGCTCCCGATGCGAGTTGGGTCAAAAAACTTGCGCAAGCAGGCTTAAAAACGATCCAACTGCGTTTTAAATCGAGTGATCAGCAGCAAATTCTTGAACAAGTAAAAACTGCAATTGCTACTGGACGTGAATACGATAGTCAACTCTTTATCAATGATTATTGGGAGCTTGCTATTGAAGAGGCAGCGTACGGGGTTCATCTTGGTCAAGAAGATTTAGATACTGCAGACCTATCCCGCATTCGGGCAGCAGGCCTGCGACTTGGAATCAGCACGCATGGCTATGCTGAAATGCTCAGAGCCCAACAATATGCGCCGAGTTATATTGCACTAGGTGCAATCTTTCCGACGACGCTCAAACAAATGCAAACTGCCCCCCAAGGCTTAGGACGACTCACATATTATGCCCAGCTGCTTGCCCAATACCCACTCGTTGGTATCGGTGGTGTTGATGAAAACAATATCACACAAGTATTAGATACCGGGGTCGGTTCAGCCGCTCTCGTTCGTGCTGTAATTAATTCGCCTGACTACACGGCAGCGATCAACAGACTGAAGAAACATTTTCAGTAAGTCTCATTTTTACAAAATTGATTATCCATGTTGTAGATCAACGATTTATGCAGAAATTGCTAATGAATCAGGGGGAAATTACGAAACGCATGCCAAAGAGGCCCGGGGCCTTGCCCCAAATTCAACGAAACAGCGTGCCGAATTGCTTCTTGGACATAGTCAATCGCTTGAGCTACCGCCTCTTCAAGAGGGGCGCCTAGAGCTAATCCACAGGCAATCGCACTGGACAAAGTGCAACCAGTGCCGTGGGTATTTTGGGTACTAATTTTTGCATGCGCATATCGCCTCATTAAAATACTTTGCCCTGTTTTGATGGCCAAGACATCGACTAACAAATCGGTATCTTCTAAATGTCCACCCTTGATTAAAGCAGCATGCACACCTAAATCAACCAACTCCCTAGCAGCCTGCTCCATCTGCTCAACTGTCCTGATGGGTCGTCCTAATAAGACCGCAGTTTCAGATAAATTGGGTGTGATTAAACGCGCTCTTGGAAATAATTCTTGTTGCAAACTCCGAGCCGTCTGCGCACTACCTAAAACGGCTCCAGAAGTTGCTACCAAAACGGGATCAAGCACAATCTGCACTCTCGGATAGTCCCGCAGACTATCGGCAACTGTTTGAACTAACGCCGGACTCGCAAGCATGCCAATCTTAATCGTATTGACTTCAAAGTCTGTCATAACTGCTGTAATTTGGGCGGCTACCGACTGCTGACTTAAGACTTCAATATGGCTTACCCCCAAAGTATTTTGAGCAGTCACTGCAGTAAGCACCGTTAGGCCATAGCAACCCCAGGCACTGATCGTCTTTAAGTCCGCTTGAATACCCGCACCACCGCCACTGTCTGATCCAGCAATAGTTAATACCTGAGCTAATTTTTTCATGTCTTTCAAATTGTATTATCTAAACTTGAATTATCCTACTGTCAGACCTCTCATTTAGAACCAAATACGGCTGTTCGCTTTACAATGCGATATCTGTACTCCGATTGAATCAGGTCTTTGATCTAACTTCTGTTTAGTTCACCACTACGAATAAGAAAGAAACCGTATGCAAGCTATATATTTGAATTCTGGTCAGCACTCTTCTTCACCCCAGCAATCCTTCAGTTCCACACCTTGCAAACCGCAGGTGATCATTCAGACAATCCTGGTAAAAACTGTTGTCGCTTTAGTCTGCCTGTTTACTTTAGCAATGCCTGCTGTGCAAGCTCAAGATAAATGGCCAAGCCGCCCAATCACTATGATTGTGCCATTCCCGCCTGGTGGTGTGGCCGATACCGTTGGCCGGCCAGTAGCCGAAGCGCTGAGTCGCCAACTTGGCCAAACTGTTGTGGTTGAAAACCGAGCTGGCGCTGGTGGTGGTGTTGGAATGGCCTATGTAGCTAAAGCCAAGCCCGATGGCTATACCATTCTCATGTCTTTATCATCTATCTCGATCATCCCCGAAGCCGATAAAATTCTGGGTAAAGAAATCTCCTTCCAGACAAGCCAATTTAAACCGATCGCTCGTTTTACCGCCGATCCAACCGTATTAGTCGTGCGTGCCGATAGTCCATGGAAAACCTATCCAGAATTCGTCGCTGCCATGAAAAAAGATCCTGGCAAATACAACTTTGGATCTTCTGGCAACTATGGCACGATGCATATTCCCATGGAGATGATTAAATTAAATAACTCCTTTAGTATGGCCCATATTCCCTATACCGGAGCAGGACCTGCCATTATTGCTTTACTAGGTACCCAGGTCGATGCCCTTGCTACCGGCCCAGCCTCCATCGTGCAACAAATTAAAGCTGGTAAGGTAAGAGCGCTCGCCCATTGGGGCACTGGACGCCTAGCAAGCCTACCAGATGTTCCAAGCTTTAAAGAAATTGGTGAAAATGTCGAGTTTGCCCAGTGGTCTGGACTTTTTATACCGAGTGGCGTATCCAACGAGATTACAGAAACACTTCGCGCTGCAGCAAAAATGGCAGCAAATGATCCACGCGTCAAATCAGTACTCGACGGTACGGGCTCACCAATACAATATCTGGATGCTCCAGAATTTAAAAATTACTGGGATCTGGATGCTAAAAAAATGTCAGATATTGTGAAAAAGATTGGCAAAGTCGAGTAGCTATGCATCAGTCTTTGCCTGACCTCCACTGGCAAAGTGGCTTTTATGAGCTCGGAAATGATTTTTTAACTCCACTTCATCCAAGTCCACTGCCCAGTCCAAGCCTCGTCGCAAGTTCAGCTCAAGTAGCTGAACTGATTGGGCTTGATCCCGCTTCTTTCAATCAGCAAGATTTGATAGAGATTCTTAGTGGTAATCATCCGATTACACGTACTCAACCCTACGCAAGTGTGTATTCTGGTCATCAATTTGGGGTCTGGGCTGGTCAGTTAGGAGACGGCAGAGCCATTACCCTAGGGCAAGTTGCACACCAACAACAGATCTTTGAAATCCAATTAAAAGGGGCTGGTAAAACTCCCTACTCCCGAATGGGAGACGGTCGTGCTGTCCTGCGCTCCTCTATTCGAGAATATCTTTGCTCTGAAGCAATGGCAGGCCTGAATATCCCAACTACTAGAGCACTCGCAATTACTGCCTCACCCAAACAAGTTGTGCGAGAAACTGTAGAGACAGCCTCTGTAGTAACGCGCGTCGCACCTAGCTTTATCCGCTTTGGTCACTTTGAACATTTTGCCACTACAGGCCAATTGGAGCATCTGCAGCGCTTAGCTGATTTTGTAATTAGCCATCATTTCAACGATATTCTGGAAAATCAAAACCCCTATCTGAATCTCTTTGAAAAGGTCCTTGAACGCAGTGCAAGCTTAGTTGCAAAATGGCAAAGTGTTGGGTTTTGCCATGGGGTTTTAAATACGGACAATATGTCGATTCTGGGTCTCACCCTCGATTACGGACCATTTGGTTTTATGGATCAATTTGCCCTCAACCATATTTGTAATCACACCGATAGCCAGGGTCGCTATTCCTTTGCCAATCAACCCCAAGTATTCCATTGGAATTTAGTTCGCCTAGCCCAAGCCCTGCTACCACTCATTGCCAAAGATGATAGTGACGAAGCAATCCAAGTCGCCATCACTGCACTCCAAGGTGTTCTTGGTCAATTTTTACCTCAGTATCAAAAGTTTTACTATGCCATTATGTGTTCAAAATTAGGCCTTGATCTGACTTTACAAACTACAGAACAAATGTCATCAGAAACAATTAGACAATCCGTCATCGAACCGATCATTCATCTGTTAGATCAACAACAAATCGACTATACCTATTTCTTTAGACACCTAGCAGATGTGATTGAAAATCCAGAAAACCCGATTCTGCGCGACCTCTGCATAGATCGAACAGCTTATGACGCATGGCTCCAGACATACTTAGTATTTCTTCCACAAGAAAAACGCCCGCAAATAGCCACCGCAATGCGGGCCATCAATCCGGCTTACATCCTGCGTCAACACTTGGCCCAAATAGCCATCAACAAAGCCCAAGAAGGCGATTTTTCCGAAATCAAGCGCTTACAAGAATGCCTGGCCAAACCATTTACTGAACGACCAGATTTTGCGGATTACGCCCAACTACCACCAGACTGGGCCAAGACACTCGAAGTGTCCTGTTCATCTTAAAATACCGATGAAGCCAGCAGCCCATCCATCTCGTGCTCCAGAATCCGAAATCGACGAAGAGGATTTTGGGCCAAGTAAATCGCAGATTAAACGCCAGATGCTAGCTCGCCAAGAACTCGCAAAAACACTGTCCGAACTAAGCTCCGATGCAATAAAGTCTCTGCCAATTGATGATCACTTGCGTGAGCAATTACTAGAGAGCTCGAAGATAAAAACTTTTGGGGCAATTAAAAGGCATAAGCTGTATCTTGGTAAATTAATGCGCAGCCTTGATGAATCTGAAATCAATGCCATCGAAGCGCGACTAGATGCTATACAGGGTGTAAATCAAGCTGAAATTGCTAGAATGCACTATCTTGAAAAATTGCGAACCGATTTAATGCTTGATGACAAACGCTTCACTGAACTCATTAACCAATATCCGAACTTTGATATTCAAACTCTCAGAACATTAATTCGTAATGCCCGTAAGGAGCAGCTTGAAAATAAACCACCGAAATCGTTTCGTGAAATTTTTCAAGTACTCAAACAACTCGACCAAGCATCTAGAGCAGAATAATATCCTCACCAATCACTCGGATTGGTAAGGCGACTAACTGAGAACCCAATCGACATGGGCCAGAAATACTTACTCCCGTATCTGGCTCATAAACGGCATAATGCGTTGCACAAACCAAGTACCGCTTCGCATCGTCAAATAACTCCCCTGCATTCCAATCCATTTGCATGGGTAAGTGCGCGCAACGATTTAAATAAGCGTAATAGTTACCTTGATAATTCACGACAAAGGCTGGTAAGTGATCCTCAACAGAAATAGGGATCTTAACGCGTAAGCATAACTCCTCATAAAAAACCATAAATCGAAAAGCTAAACCACCCGGCTCTAATTGCCCAGTTCGACAAATCATCTGACCATGTTGAATCAGTGGATCACTCAATCCTGCCTCCAAATTGGAATTACAATTAAAATAGGCTTAGCTCTTATCTTTTAATCAATTACTTATTAAAAATTAGGTCTAGTTTAGTCGGTTGCAATTAACCATGCATGCTCTCAATCATTAACTCTTAAGCCATCCTATGACAAAACAAATTATCCCCTATCAACCGCAAGATATTCAAGAACCCAAAGAAATTGTGGATGCAGTCCGCGCCCGTCGTGGCGGCACACTCATGAATTTAGACCGCATGCTTCTCAATAGCCCCGCTTTAACCCGTGGTTGGAACTCGATGCTCAAAGAAATCCGTCAAAACCTGAGTCTGAACGATAAGCATAAAGAAATCGGTATGTGTGGCGTTGCTATCCTCAACCGTGCCGAGTATGAGTTCTTTCATCATGCCCCAGAATTCGTTAAAGCCGGCGGCACGCCAGAGCAAGTACAAGAACTTCGTAAAATCGGCACTGCCGCGTTTAATAGTCAATTATTTGATGCCCTAGAACTCGATGTGATCGCTCTGACGATTGCAATGACACGCGATATAGAAGTTCCAGATGAAGTGATGCAGCGTTTAAATCAAGCTTTAGGACCACAAAAAACAGTTGAAATGGTGGCTGTTGTTGCCACCTATAACATGGTGTCGCGCTTTTTAATTGCTACAGGTATTCAACCAGAAGATACGCACTCCTAATGTTGATGCTTTAATCAGAAGTATCCATGCATTCTTCGTACACGACTGAAATTTATTCAGCAATTCACCAAATTCCAGCTGATACGTGGAATGCCCTCCTTTGGCATCCCCAAGCCTCCCCATTTATTCGTCACGAATATTTACTGGCTATGGAGCAAAGTGCTTGCGTTAGTCAAAAAACAGGCTGGCAACCCTGCCACTTTACTGTTTGGCAATCCTCGCCGCGTCAACTTCTCGCTGCCATGCCCTTTTATCTCAAAACTCACTCTTATGGTGAATATGTTTTTGATTGGGCATGGGCCAATGCCTATCAAGAAAATGGCCTGAGCTATTACCCAAAAATGCTGTCAGCAATCCCCTTCACCCCAGTCGGAGGAACACGCATACTTGGCAATGATCCAGACGCAGCAAAATATCTTTTACAAAGTGCGGCGCAGTTTGCAAAAGAACAGGGCTACTCCTCGATCCACGTCCTATTCCCAATGATCGGTGATCAAGATCTATTTCAAGATCTGCAATATCTTCGTAGGGAGTCAATCCAGTTTCATTGGCAAAACCAATCCCTCGAACATCCCGGAAATTGTTTATCCTCGTTTGAAGAATTCTTGTATACCCTCAATAAAAAACGACGTAATAATATTTTGCGCGAACGCTCTCAAGTACAATCCGCCAACGTTGAATTTATCCATGTCCCAGGTTCTCAAATGACTCCTCAACATTGGGAAACCTTCTATGCTTGCTATGAAACCAATTATTTAAATCACGGTAATAAGCCCTACCTAAACCGAGAGTTTTTTTCCCAAATTGGTCAGAATATGCCAGATTACCTCCATCTGATCTTTGCCACTCAAGAAGGTACTCCTATCGCCGCCTCACTACTATTTCGTGATCGAAATAAAGACGGCCAGGAACGCGCTTATGGACGTTACTGGGGTAGTACAAAATTCGTGAGTAACTTACATTTTGAAACCGCCTACTATCAAAGTATTGAATTTTGTATTCAAGAAAAAATTGCCGTCTTTGAGGGTGGCGCCCAAGGTGAACATAAAATTCACCGCGGACTCCTCCCCGTTAACCTATTCTCTATGCACTATTTACTGGACGATCGCTTTGGCTTAGCAGTTGAGAATTATTTAAAAAGAGAAGGCCAGTCTATGCGCCAATATCTAAACGAGCTCGAAGATCATCAACCGATTAAACAGGCACGTAAATAAAAACCTTTTGGACTAGTGATTTTTGTAAATCAGCTTCGATACAATTCCGAGCCGGTGGCACCAACCTTACTAATCAACTGAGTAAGGAATGACTTAATGGAGAATCATGGTTTTTACTAACAGCAATTTTTTGGATCAAGCGACTATTTTTAGGCAGGTTTGCCGTTAAAAATTCCATCTGATCCGCCAGAATATTACGCCCTTTTAAAATCATGTCTTCATACAAACTAGGGATATATGGTGCGTACATCAAAGACATACCAGCCCGCTCGGGAGTTCGATTTCCTTTTTTCTGATTGCAAGCTCGACAAGAAATAACTAAATTCATCCACGAATAAGAACCGCCTCGACTCGCAGGAATAATATGCTCTGCTTCAGAGTCAAGCTCACTCACATGATCAGCGCAATACGCACAAAAACCCTGATCACGTCGGTATAACTTACTCTTAGTGATGGCAGGGGTAACTTCAAATAAATTAATGCGGGCTGCCCCCTTCGTAGCAAAGATCGAATGTAACTCAATCAGTGACTGCTTACCGGTATTGCGAGATATTCCACCGCGCATCACCGCAATGGGCTTACCTAAGGTCCAAGATATACTGCCTTCGGCATAATGCTTGGTAGCCTCCTCAGCATTAACCCAACTTTGAGGAATGCCACCCAAATCCAATTTCAAAATATGGAGCACAGTTAACCCTTATTAAGCTAGCATTTGAATTCAAACTAATATCTATCTTAATAGACTTTTTGTGTCATTGCAAAAAAGACCCCAGGCATTCTTTAAAACCTCGAAAAGGACTATCTTTGGCCGATTTTTAAGGTCTTAAAAACCTGCTGGTGCTCACGGGGTAAACAGCGCCAATATTGATGCGCTGCTTCTACTTGACCACCCAAAGCAGCTGCCGCCTCCCATCCCCACCTTGGTTTATATAAGAAGGCCCGTGCAAACGCAATCAAATCAGCGTCACCAGCTTGTAATATATCTTCAGCTTGTTGGGGTTCGGTAATTAACCCCACAGTAATTGTTGGAATACCAGTTGCTGCTTTTACTCGCTTAGCAAAAGAGACTTGATATCCTGGACCAAGGTGAATTTTTTGTTGGTATGAAACACCGCCACTCGATACATGAATATACGAAATATCGTGCGCCTTTAAAGCTTGCGCCAAAATAATAGTTTCTTCAGGAGTCCAGCCCCCTTGCGCCCAATCCGAAGCAGAAACCCGAATTCCTAAAACCCCACGATAAACAGCACGAACTGCCGCAAAGACCTCAATCGGAAAGCGCATGCGGTTGGCGGATGAGCCGCCGTATTCATCCGTTCGAAGATTCGCTAAGGGGGACATAAACTGGTGTAGCAAATAACCATGAGCGCCATGTAACTCAATAAAATCGACTCCCGCCCGCTCAGCTCGAAGCGCAGCCTGTGCAAAAGCCTCTTTAATTGCAGCCATTTCTGCCAAGTCTAAAGCTTTTGGCGCAGGCTCGTTCGGATTGTGACCTACCGCCGAAGGAGCAACAGTCTGCCAACCACCCGGACTTGATGGTGTGATTAAAGCACCACCCTCCCAAGGAACCTGGCTAGAAGCTTTTCTACCCGCATGGCACAATTGCAGACCTACTAAGCCTTGGGGTGCTAATTTTCTGGCGCGTTTTAAACGCTCCGTAATTGCTTGCTCACCAGCATCATTCCAAATTCCTAAACAATGCGGCGTAATACGACCGTCTGCAGTCACGCCGGTGGCCTCAATAATGACGGCTCCCGCCCCACTATTCATTAAATTAGTCCAGTGCGTTAGGTGCCAATCATTTGCTAAACCGTCCTCGGATGAATACTGACACATCGGAGCTACGATCATCCGGTTTGCTAGGGTCATCTGTCCGCGTGGGCTATTTAATTGGAATTCGGTAAATAGTTTACTCATAGCTCAATCATCATAAAGTTGGTCAGGTGTAGAGATTGTATAACTTCATCCCAAATTCCTTAAAAATTTGCTATAAACTGCAAATTCTGACTATTCCTTATAAAATAATGCGATGAAAATCCAAATACCTGCCATCCCTAGTTCCGAAATTACACCCCAAGCTGTATTCGAAAACCGTCGCCAAATCCTCAAACTAGCAGCGACTGGGGCTTTCGGATTCGAAATGAGCCAGTGGTTCACGCGCCAGGCTCATGCTCAAGCAAACCCGCCCACCCCCAATAAGCTCAAAACATCGCCCAATACCAATTACGTGATCTTAGAAAAGTCAACGTCTTACAAAGACGTAACTAGCTATAACAACTTTTATGAATTCGGAACTGATAAAGAAGATCCAAAAATGTATGCTGGATCACTCCAAACCAAGCCCTGGAAAGTTAGCGTCGAAGGTCTCGTCAATAAACCCCGAACCTTCGATATCGATGACCTCCTAAAATTAGCCCCGATCGAAGAACGCGTATACCGGATGCGCTGTGTCGAGGGCTGGTCCATGGTAATTCCTTGGAACGGCTTTCCTCTATCTGCCCTCATTAAACAAGTTGAACCCCAAACCTCCGCTAAGTTTGTTGAATTCACAACCCTTGCTGATAAAAACCAAATGCCAGGGCTTAAAAGCAATGTGATCCAGTGGCCATATACTGAAGCCCTGCGGCTTGATGAAGCCAACCATCCCCTGACACTCCTCACTCTGGGACTGTATGGCGAAGTACTTCCTAAACAAAATGGCGCTCCAGTCCGACTGGTGGTGCCTTGGAAATATGGTTTTAAAAGCGCCAAGTCACTCGTTAAAATCCGCTTTGTCGAGCAAATGCCCAAAAGTAGCTGGATGATCAGTATTCCTTCCGAATATGGGTTTTACTCGAATGTCAACCCAGAAGTCGACCATCCTCGGTGGTCACAAGCCTCAGAACGTCGGATTGGAGATGACAAGGGCTTCTTCGCCCCCAAACGAAAAACACTGATGATGAATGGCTATGCCGATCAAGTCGCCTCGCTCTATGCCGGAATGGATCTTCGTAAAAATTACTAATTCTCTTGTTAGCTACCAAACCCTGCGATTGGTAGCTATTGCTTTTTGCTTATCGCCCCTCATCCGCCTAGTGTGGTTTGGTGTTTCTGATCAATTAACAGCTAACCCGATCGAGCTCATTACGCGTTTTACCGGCTCATGGGCACTTATTATGCTGTGCTTAACCCTTGCCATTACCCCCTTACGTAAATTGAGTGGCTGGAACGATCTTCTCAAGTTGCGGCGCTTGTTCGGCTTATTTTGTTTTTTCTATGCAGCCATCCATCTCTTGACATGGATTATTTTGGACCATTATTTTGATTGGAATGCAATCTACCAGGACCTCTTCAAACGTACCTACATCACAGTTGGACTGCTTGCCTTTCTTTGCCTTTTACCCCTAGCGATCACTTCAACTAAAGCCATGCAAAAACGTTTAGGTCGTAAATGGGCGCAACTCCATCAACTAATTTATCTGATCGCACTTTTAGCACCTCTGCATTACTGGTTACATAAAGCCTCAAAAAATGACACAACTACAGTGAACGTGTATATTGCAATCCTCTTTATCCTCCTTCTTTGGCGAATTGGTTACTATTACAAGTTACGCCACCAAGCAAGGCCTTAATTATTCCCATAGCTTTTCAAAACCCTTGTCAGTGCAGTGCCAGGAGATTTTACATGGCATACTCATTGGATATAAAATAGTAGGCTGACTGCCAATGATTTCTTTTTCTCCTCCTTATACGCCCCTAGCAAGCGCAACTCAAGCACTGCAACAAGATGGCTTTGCTCTACTGCAGGTTGATGACCTGCTTAATCTGTGCCAATGCCCCCGTCAATCCTGGGATGAGTTGGCATTATTTTGGCAACACCTCGAGCCTGATCAATATTTAAAAGATGGTGGCAAGTATCGTCAGCGTAAACACGCGAGCGTTTTGATTAACCACCATGATCTGACTATAGTTCCCTACCGACCGCATTTTCAACCAACATCCTATAATGCCCTGCACGGTGGCATGGATCGGTGGTTCACGCCTTGTGATGATGCATTTATCGATCACCCTGCTCTGCAAAGTCTCCTTTTGCAACTGGGTGATATTTTCTCAGCAACCCAAATAAATAGCCCCACCCGCAACACATCCCAAAAGCCAACGTGGTTTGTTGAAATCCATCAATTTCGGATTGATACGATAGGGGGTATTGGTCGCCCCACCCCGGAAGGCGCTCACCGCGATGGTGTCAATTTTGTAGCTGTTCTCTTAATCGATCGACAAGCTATCAAAGGGGGTGAAACACGCGTCTTCGCTACTCATAGTCCCCATGGCCAACGCTTTACTTTAGATACACCACTGAGTATTCTCTTACTCGATGATCAAAAAGTACTGCATGAAACAACCCCTATCCAACCTATTGATCGCAATCAACCTGGCCAATCTTGGCGCGACACGCTAGTCCTGACCTATCGCCTAGATAGTTTTTTAGATTCTAAAAACCCATCCGCCTAAATAAATAGATGGGACAGTCAATTTCTTGGACAAAATTTACAGCCACAGTCCTGGGACTTTCTGTCATCATTCATTTTATCTTTGGATTTCTTCTCGACTTTTCAGTCGATGAGGCACACTACGCCTTATACGCAGAACATCTGGATTGGAGTTACTTTGATCACCCTCCCTTGGTTGGTTGGATACAATTTTTCCCGGTTTGGCTAAACCTGTCCGATGGTGTCATACGTTTAATACCCCAATTACTCTGGTTAATTTGTATTTTAATCAGCATGGAAATATCTAAAAATCTGGTTTATATATTTCAAGACTCTTTTGACCAGCCAAGCTTAAAATCAGTTCATTGGTGGACTGCCCTGATTCTCTTGGCGGCTCCGATAATGCATGTTTTAGCCGTTGGACTCTTACCAGATACGCTACTGATCGCTCTGGTGCCAGCAATGATCCTTCTGACTCTGCGAATCAGCCAGTCTCAATATCACACAAAACCCCAAGATCTCCACGACTGGATCATCCTTGGTTTTGTATTGGGCCTATCAGCACTCGCTAAATATACCTCCATCTTCTTTGCGATTGGTATTCCAGTTTGCTTGATGACCTGGCATGGACTATTGATCTTTAAAAGACCAGGCTTATGGCTTTGCCTAGGCATCGCAGCAGGACTGACTCTGCCAATCTGGATCTGGAATTATCAGAACGACTGGATTTCTTTTACTTATCAATTGAGTCATGGAGCTGGCGGTGAGTGGAAATTTAGCCGTATATTTAGCTTCTTACTCAACCAAGTAATATGTTTTGGATTACTCTCCATCCTTGGTATTATCTGGACCTATCGACGCTTTTTGCAAAGCCCAACTTGTTTGCTGAGCTTTTTTTTCATCCCCTTCATAATCTTCACCATTCAATCTGGAGGTGGCAGTAGCTTGCCGCACTGGACTTCACCTGCCTGGGTTGCACTTGCTCCTTTTGGCGCAATTGGTTTAGCAAATGCCTGGGCGATGCATCGTCGATTTTGGATTAGAATTTTTATTAGCCTTCAACTAGGCCTATGTCTTGCTGGCTTTACTTTTCTATTTTTTGGCGGAGTTCCAACCGTCTCCATGCATGATCAACTTGGCAAAAAAAATCCAATTGCAGACCTCTATGGTTGGAGTCGGACTGGTGAAAAATTACAAGAACTGAGTCAACTACATCAGACTACAAACCTTGCTGTCCAAAATTGGACTTTGGGCAGTCGCACTGCATGGTATGCCAAACCATTACCAGTCTTTGTCCTCGATAATCGACAAGATCAATTTGATCTGTGGTTTGGTGAACTCCCGATAGGATCCTCAGCAATCTTGCTCAACTGGTCCCAAATGTCCTTTGAGTTACCCATTCAAAAAAACGCCTTTGAGGCTTGTAAGTCCATTGACGCTTTAACGATTAATCGCTTCGGTAATGATCTATCCCAATTTGAATTTTTCCTCTGCAAAAACTGGCAAGGACAATCTAATCCAATGAGAAGCCCAGAAAAAAATGATGAGCAAGCTAACAAATAATGCTCCAAATCCAAGTCATTGGAAACGATATTCACCTCTCATACGGATTGTATTTTCGTGTCTATTACTACTCTACGCCTTCTCTAATATTGACTGGCACAAAATTCAATTAGCGCTACCTTTCATTAAACCAATCTGGTTGTTGCTTGCTCTAGTACTAATGTTTTTTTGTACGATTCTATCGGGACTACGCTGGGCACTTATCATGCGTAGAAGTAGTAAGAACTCTTTCCAAGATTGTGTACTTTGGTACTTTGCTGGTGGGCTGATTAATCAAGGCCTGCCATCTACTCTTGGAGGAGATAGTTATCGCGCTCTCAAGGCCCATCAAGCCAGTAAAAAACAAGCTACTTATGATGCTAATTTATCGGTATCTTTTATCAATGTGGCTCTAGACCGATCTTTGGGGCTTGCTGGTAGTTGTCTTTTAGGTGCCATTGGACTAGGGATCGGTGGGGCTATGCTAGGCGAGTGGGTGCCTAGTCTTGGCTGGACTGTATTACTGATTATGCTACTCGGAGCAAGTCTGATCAGCCTTCTTTTATATATCCCTCAAACTCGCTCTTTGTACCAACAGTTACTCCAAAAAATACAAGCGAAGCAAAGCTTTAACCCAACAATCTTTGCTTGGGGTGCGCCCTATAATCTCATCCAAATTCCTGTTGCAACTGGCATACATTATTTAAATGTTTTGGCATTTTTAGCATGTTTAGAGGCTTGCCAAGTTCGTGTCCCAATCGAGGCTCTCTTGATTGCTATTCCTGCCATGGCCTTACTAATGATCCTCCCCATCAGCATCTCTGGTTGGGGCATCCGGGAGACATCGGTGGCTGCTATTCTTGGCTTATGGGATATCGACGCAAGCCTTATTATCCTTGCCTCGATCTTTTATGGGCTCCTGACTATCGTCAATTATTTACCAGGCACCTACCAATTAATGCTCAGGAAAAACGAACACCTGTCATAATGTTGGCATGACAATTCGTGTTGATACCATGCGACGAATCGATCACCTAATCGGTGTGCCGTTATGCGCCATCCTCACTCCGCTGGTTTTCTTGTGCGACCTGATTCGAAGCCTATGGACTTCCCCACTCAAACCCCCTAAACGGGTGTTATTTATCGAACTCTCCGAAATGGGGAGCGCTATTCTCGTTGACCCTGCCATGCGAGAAACTATCCGACGGGGCGCATCAATCTATTTTTTAATTTTTAAAAGTAATGAAGCCAGCTTAAATCTCCTCCAAACCGTTCCCAAAGCCCATATCCTAACTATCGATTCTAGTGGTCTATTACCACTCTTCTTTAGCACTTTAAAAGTCCTCATTCGTCTGCGTATTCTGCGGATTGATACGGTCATCGATTTAGAGCTTTTTTCGCGCTTTACAGCTCTTTTAACCGGTTGCTCAGGAGCCTCGAAACGCGTTGGGTACCATATCTTTCATGGGGAAGGCTTGTGGCGTGGAAAATTACTTACCCATGCGGTCCATTACAACCCCCATCTGCATATTAGTAAGAACTTTTTAGCACTCGTGCATGCCGCCTTTGCCAACCAAATCGAATTACCCTTCTCGAAGGTTCACATACCGGATCATGCCGTCCGACTCGCGCAAGCAACTGTTACTCCATTAGAAAAAGAAATCATTGCCCAACGCATTAAAACCGCCCTGGCAGCGTCCAATCGATCAGTCGGGCCAGTGACCCTACCCCAAAAAATTATCTTAATCAATCCCAATGCCAGCGATCTGCTACCTCAGAGGCGCTGGGCTCCACAACGCTTTGCTGAATTAATCATCGAGGCTGCAAAATGCTGGCCAGAAGCACTCTTTTTAATTACGGGCTCACCGAGTGAAATCGCCTATGCTGAACATATCCGCACCATGGTTAATCTACCTGTAGTGATTAATTTTGCTGGCCATGTGCAATTCGAAGAACTCCCTGCGCTGTACCATGTATCCGATGTGCTGGTGACTAATGACTCTGGGCCGGGCCACTTTTCTGCAGTGACTCCTTTACCAACAGTTGTTTTGTATGGCCCTGAAACTCCTGCCTTGTATGGCTCCCTTGGTAAATCAATTCCGATCTATGCGCAGCTAGCCTGCTCACCCTGCGTGAGTGCTGCCAACCACCGCAAGACACCCTGCATCGATAATCAATGCCTGCAAGTGATTCAAGTTTCGGAAGTTTTAAAAGCGATGCAAACTTGGTTAAATCCAGTACCTTTATCTACAAAGCTTGATTAAAGATGAATCAGTTCATCAAACCCATGTCCGAGCGAATTTTTACGCCCTACGTTCTTCTGTGGCCATTTACCCCATTTGCAATCTGGTTACTTTTTTTTCAGTCGGTCGATAATCAAGTTTGGTTTTTACGCATTAATACGTACACTAGCAATTATCCAGATATCCTTTGGACTGGACTATCCCTGTTCGGAAACGGCTGGGCACTTTTTGCTTTGACACTCCCACTTTTACTAGTGGCTCCAAAAAATTTCTATGCTTGTTTAATTTCTGGCCTATGCGCTGCTTTAATATCGATGTGGCTGAAGAGCTGGGCTGATACCCCTCGTCCAGCTGGCATCATCGACCATCAACTGTTTCATCTGATCGACCAACCACTCCTGAGTAATGGTATGCCTTCTGGCCATACGATGACTGCCTTTACGATCGCTTTTGCTATTCTTTACACCATCCCAAAAATCCAGAGAAGTCGTTGGTATTGGCTTATTTTGCCAGCTATCGCAGCTGGCTTATCCAGAATTGCAGTTGGTGCGCACTGGGTAGAAGATGTCCTAATAGGCTCAGCAGTTGGCATGTGCTGCGGCCTCGTTGGACCTTTACTCATTAACCTAGTACCTAGCAAATATCTGGCACTATCAGCCTGGCCAGCCAAAGTCGTCTTGTTGGCAAGTGTATTTTGTTTGTATATGCTGATTTTTGAGACTCTAGACTTTCTCATGAATCGCCCGATTCAAAATATCCTCGTTTTAATTGTTTTAACAACCTGGATGATTATCGCTAGGCAGTTGATGCAGATAAAAAAGTCAAGCTAAATAAATACCCATGTTTAGTTATCGTCATGGATTTCATGCAGGTAATCATGCGGACGTACTAAAGCATATTACCCTCTTAGCGACGATTCGCCTTCTCCACAAAAAACCAACACCCCTGCTGCTCATTGACACGCATGCTGGTGCAGGTCTATATGATTTAGAAGACCGTTTTGCGATGACTAGTCAAGAAGCGCATGAAGGTATTCTTGCCTTAAATACCTATTACCAGAATAAAAATATTTCCGTGCCCCAGGGTATTGATGATTATTTGCAAGAAATATTGCGACACAATCTTAGCAAAGAGCAAATCCGTTACTATCCAGGTTCATCACAACTCTTTTTACAAACGCTGCGCCAAGACGATAAACTGCGCCTTTTTGAATTACATCCTAGCGATTTTCCTCTTTTACAAAAAGATATAAAACACTATCAACAGAGTCAGAACTTGGCTAGGCAAGATATTCAAATACAGCACAGCAATGGTTTTAATGGTCTAAAAGCATTTTTACCACCACCAACGCGTCGAGGACTTTGTTTGATCGATCCTTCTTATGAAGATCAACAAGATTATCTCTTCGTAATGCGTGCTCTTGAATCAGCCATAAAACGTTTTGCTACAGGCGTGTACTTGGTTTGGTATCCTATCCTGACAAATAAAAATGCCCAAAATTTACCCAAAAAATTGCAAGCATTTTGTACTGAAAAAAACTTACCCTACTTACAAGCAGAACTACAAATCAAGCAAATGACTACTAGCAGTGGCCTAGCTGCCAGTGGTATGTGGGTTATCAATCCCCCATGGCAATTGCAGCAAATGTTAGAAGATGTACTACCTTTTTTAAAAGAGGCCCTTGGCCTAGACCAAGCGGCCAATACCCGACTCTTCTCGACTACCGAAGACTAGCCAAGTAATCTACTTGCTAACTAAAGACTCGCTTTAAATGGATTAAAGTTCGTTGTAACATCATAATGATCAACCGACTCTTTTTCTTTTAGCCATTGCACAATACGGTATGTAAATGGTACCGCCAAGATTTCCCAACCAGTTTTTAAAACGTACTGGGCTAGTGCAACCTCAATAACTTGCTGAGTCGACCAAATTCCATAAAAAGCTACAAAGTAAAAAATCGCAGAGTCAACCAGTTCCCCTGCAGCCGTTGAACCAATCATGCGCATCCATAAATACTTACCATTCGACCAAATCTTCATCTTGGCCAAAACATATGCATTGATTAAACTTCCACACCAAAAGGCTGTCATAGAGCCGATGACAATTCTCCAGGTATTACCAAAAACTGCTTGCAAGCCATCTTGTAATTGGCTGTTGTATTCACCGGGTGCTGGTGTTAGATGAAGCACAATGATAGACATCAAGGTTGCAAAAATAAGTGCTCCAAAGCCACACCAAACCGCTCTTCGATCGTAGGCATAACCGTATACCTCAGTCAAAATATCGCTAAACACATAAGAGATGGGGAAGAATAGGATGCCCGCTCCAAAGACAACCGTGCCGAGCAAAGGTAAGTCAGCTTGGGCGGCTTTTCCTGCACCGATTAAATTGGCACAAAGTAAAACTGTCACAAATGCTACAACGATGACATCATAGTATCGAAATGTTCTTTTTGTCATAGTTTACAGTTTGATGTTATTTGTAATTTATAATAGATATTTGGGTAACTTAGTCTAAACTAATTTACTAGTCCACACAAAAATTGAAAACTACGAAAGATGGCATGTCTACTAAATCTGCGAAACCAATTTTTTCTTGGGAAGACCCACTTCTTCTAACCCAGCAATTAAGTTCCGAAGAGCGCATGGTTATGGAAGCCGCCAGAGATTATGCCCAAGGACAACTCGCGCCTAGAATCTTAGATGCCTTTCGCAATGAAACCTGTGATCCTGGCATCTTTCAAGAAATGGGTAGCCTTGGCCTACTCGGACCAACCATCCCCTCTGAATACGGTGGCTCAGAATTAAACTATGTTTGCTATGGCCTGATCGCTAGAGAAGTCGAACGCGTCGACTCTGGTTACCGCTCCATGATGAGCGTGCAATCCTCCCTCGTCATGGTGCCCATCAATGAATTCGGTAGCGAAGAACAAAAGAAACGCTTTTTGCCCCGCCTAGCAACCGGCGAACTCATCGGTTGCTTTGGACTAACAGAACCTAACCATGGATCCGATCCAGGTAGTATGATTACCCGCGCTAAATCCGTTCCAGGTGGATTTAGCCTGAGTGGCTCAAAAATTTGGATCTCCAATGCGCCCATTGCCGATCTATTTGTCATCTGGGCTAAAAATGATGATGGTGTGATCCGGGGCTATCTGCTTGAAAAAGGGATGAAAGGCCTCTCGGCCCCCTTAATGGCAGGGAAAATGGGATTGCGTGCCTCCATTACCGGGGAAGTCGTGATGGACGAAGTTTTTGTCCCTCATGAAAATGAACTCCCCAATGTATCTGGTCTTAAAGGTCCTTTTACCTGTTTGAACTCCGCTCGGTATGGGATCGCATGGGGCACTATGGGCGCGGCAGAGTTTTGCTTAAGTGCAAGTCGCCAATACACCCTAGATCGCCAACAGTTTGCTAAACCACTCGCGGCGAATCAACTCATCCAGAAAAAATTAGCCGATATGCAAACTGATATTTGTCTTGCCTTGCAGGGCTGCCTGCGCCTTGGGAGAATGAAAGATGAGGGAACCGCTACCCCAGAAATCACCTCGATTATGAAACGGAATTCGAGTGGTAAAGCCCTTGATATCGCGCGAATGGCAAGGGATATGCATGGCGGCAATGGCATCTCCGATGAATATGGCATCATCCGTCATCTCCTGAACCTAGAAGTGGTCAATACCTATGAAGGCACGCATGATATCCATGCCCTCATCCTAGGCAGGGCGATTACTGGTATCTCCGCTTTTTAATCAACTGCTTTTTAGTAGACGATTTGTTGATGGCATGAATCAGAACTGCTCCAGCCATCTACAATTACCAGCATTAAATTTCGATTTTAGCCCCTAACTCAACCACCCGATTGGTCGGAATCTGATAAAAATCCGATGGCTTAGCGGCATTCTGAAACATCCAAGCAAAAATCTTTTCACGCCATAAAGGCATACCCGGCATCGCCGATGCAGTCACCGTATCTCTTGCTAAAAAGAATGAAGTCTCCATCAAGTCACATTCTAAATTATTGTATTTCGCTAAATCATTTAAGATCTGCAACATATCAGGGGTTTCTTTAAAGCCATAGATGGCCCTGGCTAAATACATCTCACTACCCATATCCTTAAACGTAATCCGCTCCGACTCCTCCACATATGGCACGTCCCATGTGCTAATCTTGAGAAAAATAATGCGCTCATGCAAAATGCGATTGTGCTTTAAATTATGCAACATCGCTACTGGTACAAAATCAACGTGCGCAGTTAAAAATACTGCAGTCCCCTCTACCCGATGCGGCGGATGTGCCTGTAAGGATTTAACAAACCCATCGAGTGGAATACCCTTCTCAATAGCCTTCTCTCGTAAAATTTTACGGCCTTGATACCATGTCATTAAAAATAGAAAACAAATACTGCCTACTAAAATCGGGAACCATCCACCCTCAGCAATCTTTAACAAATTGGCCGAGAAAAAGGATAAATCCACAGCAATGAATGCACCAATTACGAGGGCAATAAAGGTTGGATTCCATTTCCAAACAACACTCATCACAATCGCAGCTAATATCGTGTCAATAATCATCGTCGTGGTTACTGCAATGCCATATGCGGCAGCTAAATTTTCTGAGCTCTTAAAAGTTACAACCACCACCACAACCATAAATAATAAAAGCCAATTAATCGTTGGCATATAAATCTGCCCAATTTCGTTATCCGATGTATAAGAAATTTTCATTTTTGGAATAAAGCCTAGCAAAATGGCTTGGCTAGTCATCGAATAGGTCCCGGAAATTACCGCCTGGGAGGCAATCACCGTGGCTACAGTCGCTAATAAAACAAGAGAAAATGTCACAGTCTCAGGAACCATTAAAAAGAATGGATTCACAATTGCTTCTGGGTTATTAATCAGAAAAGCACCTTGACCAAAATAATTCAGCAGTAAACAAGGTAAGGTAATAAAAAACCAAACATATCGAATCGGCTTGATTCCAAAATGCCCCATATCCGTATATAAAGCTTCTGCGCCAGTCAGCACTAAGAATACCGCCCCTAAAACAATGAACGCTTCTAAAGAGTGCTCATATAAGAATATATAAGCGAAGTAGGGATTAACAGCCGCTAGGATTTGCGGGTAATCAACAATGTTAACTAAGCCCATCAGACCTAATACTAAAAACCAGATAACCATGATCGGGCCAAATAATATCCCAACGACCGAAGTTCCTCGCTTCTGAATTAAAAATAGACCAATTAAAATAATTAAGGTAATCGGAATAACAAAACGCTTTAATTCGGGTGAAACCACCTCTAAACCCTCAACCGCTGAGAGAACAGAAATAGCCGGTGTAATGACCGCGTCACCATAAAACATGGCGGCCCCAAATACCCCAAGCATCATAATTGCCATCGCAGATTTAGATCCTACGGGCACAGTTCGAAGGGCTAAGGCCATTAAGGCCAAAATACCACCCTCGCCATTATTACTAGCGCGCATGATAAACATCACATACTTAATAGAGACAACCACCATAAAAGCCCAAAACACCATCGAAATGACACCAAATACCGCCTCATTCGAAAAAGGGATACCGTGTTGCGGACTAAAACATTCTTTCAGTGCATATAAAGGACTCGTCGCAATGTCGCCAAAGACAACTCCGATGGCACCTAACATTAAAGTTCTTAAACTACCTTTATGAGCATGATCACCGTGATGCAGATTGATCGGTCTTAAAATCTTTGACTCAGAATACTCAGGATTACTCAGGGACATATATACCTTGATTGGAAGTTTTCTGATTGTAAACCCAAGCCATCTTCAAGTCTGCAATGCGTCTAACCAAATTCCCATACCTTGGGCATTTAATTCAATATCCATGCCTAATAATTCGTCTACTTGGGCCTCGGATAGTTCACAACCCATTATCCTAAGCTCCTGTATATAAAGACTTAACAGCCCTTTTTTAAACAAGTCGTGACGCTGTGGATCTAGGGCAAAACGCTTTCCTAAGACCTCAACTTCGGACAAAATTCGTAAAAAATTCTGATACAACCGAGGTACATTTTCTACCGCACTATAGTGCGTGACATATATCCTGTTCGGCTTAAATTGCATGATCTTTTGTAAAGAGTCTCTAAGCGCTTGCGGATCAAAATGAACCGGAGACGATGTGGGCATGATAAAAGCCCCTTGGTCAGTATCAAACTCCCGATACGATAAGCCAAAGGTATCGCCCGTAAACATGCCCGAACTCAGCTCATCCCAAATACAAATATGATGCTTTGCATGGCCTGGTGTTGCAAAACACTCCAAAACTCGGCCACCTAAATCAATCTTCAAGCCGTCAAAGGATTCTATAACCCGAGTCGCCGGAATTGGTAAAATCTGCCCGTACTCCTGATCTACATGCTCTTGACCATGAACTGCTAAAGCGCTAGCAATTAATGCAGAGGGATCAATCATATGTCTTGCCCCCCTTGGATGCACGATCAACTTCGCATTTGGACACTCTTGCATCAACAACCCAGCCCCACCCGCATGATCTAAATGAATATGCGTTAAGATTAAGTATGCAACTTGAGTACTCTGACAGCCCAGTTCTTGGATAGTCTGCAAAATACGCGATACCGCAGCATTCGGACCAACATCAATAACCGCCAGCGACATTTCTAGGCCTGTGCCGGCCTGATTGCGATTTGCAACGATATATGAGGCGTCAAATTCTGGTCGAACAAATCCCGTATCGACAGCATAAATATCAAAGCCTAAATCGGAAGCAAACTCAAAGGAACGTAGCATAATGTCAATCTAAAGGAAGAAAATTACATTATCTTACTTTGCGATATGCCTGCATTAATTTTTAAACTGATTTTTCAATATGAAAACCTCTGTCATAAAACTTCTAGAAAAATACCACCTAGGCGAATTAATCGCATGGGTGGATATCATTTTTATTACTTTAGAAATTGGTTTTATAGTTCTGTGTACTGGGCTAATTTTTAAGGCTAGTCATCAATTAATAAGCAACATTGAAACCCAAGTCAGTAATCGTTCTCATGGCGACGATGTGCAAAGAGTTCAAACTCTTTCTAGGGTACTGCGATATGTAACATCAGTTGGGATACTAGCCTTGAGTGTAATGATTATATTATCGACCGTCGGAATCTCCGTAGCGCCGTTAATAGCGACAGCTGGTTTAGCTGGAGTAGCAATTGGCTTTGGTGCTCAAACGCTCGTCAAAGATTACTTTACCGGCTTTGTTATGCTGTTAGAAGATCAAATCAGACAAGGTGATATCGTCGAAATAGCCGGAAAAAATGGCACCGTCGAAGAAGTGACTCTACGCTATATTCGCCTAAGGGATTATGAGGGAATAGTTCACTTTGTACCCAATAGCGCCATCACCGTTGTCACCAATCGTACTAGAAATTTTTCCTATGCAGTCATGGATGTCATTATTTCCTCCAAACAAGACATTGCTGATGCGAATAGTGCTCTTAAAAAAATTGCTCAAACTCTGCGCAATGATCCAACATTAAAGAAAATGATTTTGGATGATTTAGAGATTGCCGGAGTTGAAACTCTGTCTGAATCCTCTGTAACCCTGCGCTGCCGTTTAAAAGTAATGCCCCAATACCAAGCGCATATCCGAAGAGAGTTCCAAGGTATGATTAAAGTGATCTTTGAACAAGAAAATATTCAAAGCCCCTTTGTACAATAATTAACTTATACCTCCTGCCAAACCTTGCTTCTAGAGTAAAGTGTGATATAGTAGCAGACTTAGTACAGAACAGACGCGGGGTGGAGCAGTCTGGCAGCTCGTCGGGCTCATAACCCGAAGGTCATAGGTTCAAATCCTATCCCCGCAACCAATAGTAAAAAGGCTTCCAAGGCAAATAACCTTCGAAGCCTTTTTCTATTTTAAAGCAGTATAACCCAATTCAGAAATAGCCATTTTTCAATTCTTGAGTGTGGGATTGCCCTTAGCAAGTTCCTACATCGCTAACTAATCAAACCGAGCAACTACCCTACCATGCACTTGTCCTAATTTGAGTTGATCTAAAACACCGGATATCTCATCTGCGCTACAAGTGCTCAAGGGAAGTGGCTGTAAACGACCTGTTTTAGCTAATTCAACAACCTCTCTTAATTCTGGTAAAGAACCGACATACGACCCTTGGATTGTCAAGGCACGCTGCGCCAAAGTAACCGTTGGCAACTTAATCTCCCCACCAAATAGTCCCACACTAATTAATCTGCCACCTTTTCGTAAAGATTGCAGCGCTACTTCTGCGGTTTGCGTAGCCCCTACAAAATCAATCGCACCCCACAAACCTCCAGTGACACTTTTTAATTGCTCAATAGCCTCCTCGTATCGCTGGGGATTGATGAGCATAGTGGCTCCCGACTCACGTGCTAGTGCCCATTTCTTTTCATCAATTTCTGCCAAAATAATTCTCTCATGGCCAAGGGCTTTTAAAATCGAAATCGCCATTAAACCGAGGCCACCACCCCCGAAAATCACGATATGATCTGTCAGGCTACAGGGCTGAAGTTTTTTGATCGCTGAGTAAGCCGTTAAACCCGAGCAGGCCAAGACCGATGCAAAAATGGGATCGATTCCCCCAACATCGATTAAGTACCTCACATCAGGGACTAATAAGTAACTGGCATAACCCCCTGGTCTTTGAATACCTAAATATCTTGGCTGCATACACCAATTGTCCATCTGCGCCAGGCAACTAGGGCATTGCCCACAGCCAGTCCAAGGATAAACCAGCCGATCTTCTCCAACTGGTACGTCATTGGCTTCTTCGCCGGCAGAAATAACCGTTCCATAGGGCTCGTGACCCATTGTCATCGGCAGTTTCATACCGCGCTCTTGCATCTGAAACCGTTTACCACTCCCCAACTCGAAATATCCGTCCCGAATGTGCACGTCACTATGACATACGCCACAATACTTGAGTTTGATGAGTACCTCAGAACCCTGAGGAATCGGCTGAGCTCGTAATACTTTTTGTAAGGGACTACCCCATTCTTGCAAATCTAAACTAAACATCTTTCCACCATCTTCTGTAGTTAAGTATGACTTATAAGCATTAAGAAGGGCTCCAAACACACCCAAAACAACTAAATGGATCAGCGCAGGAGTTACTTTCCCCAATTTGTACTGCATAAAGTACTTGTTTTACCAATAAATCTGCAAATATTCAGCCAATATATCGAATAAATGATATAGTGATCTTATTCTAATTAATTGAAAAAAATTTATGAATATCTCTTCCTACGCGCTGACTTCTTCAGATGATGTCTTTTCTAGCATTCAAGCGAACCAAAATTATGCGAAGTCACTCAATGTAATTCGAGATAATATAAATAATTTCGGCAAATCTGCTGAAGCTGCTAAACAACAATCCGCTCCCAACCCTGTCTCACCGGCTGTGGTTTTAGATATTAGCGGAACAGCCAAGATGTCTTTGTAAAGAACACCCACGCAATACAGGTTCTCTTTTCCCAAGACTCATCCCTGTCCCCTGATTTACAGTAGTCTCTTTTTTATATTCTGCCTCCCAATAGGTCCTAGTCAAGTGCTACCCAGTCAAATCTTATAGACCGGGCACCCTCACTGCTTTACTTCCTTACTTTTTTACTAGATACCAAATTTCTTTAAAGATTGCTCGCTCTGCCGAACTGTTTAAGGAGACCTCTGGCATCCAACCTCGTTCATAAGCCTGGTTTAAGATCGATCTTGTTCTTCGATTCAAGAGATATTCAGTTAACTCAGAAACAGCCTCCTTGGAACTTTGCGATCCGAATTGACGCTCCTTGGTAATTTTTCGCACGGCACTGGAAATATGCCGAAGGTACTTGAGTTGTACCTGCAACTGTTGGATTGCAAGCAAAGCCGCTTTTGTATCACTTTGTAGTTGCTTAAGACCCAGTAGCGGACTAAACTCACTGCCCAAAGGCTTGCCCGATGAGATCTGCCACAAACTATTTAAAATACTCACTTCATTGGATTTTGCAAGCTTTAAGGTTTGGAGTGCGCTAATCGCAGCCGCGTCTTGTTCCCTCAGAACCTGATCAAATGCCTGTATTTCTGCACTTTTTATATCAAATTCCCCAGAAACTTCATCCAACAGCTCACCAACTTGTAATAAAGCCTCGCTAACCATGGGATCGATTGGCTTACACATGGCGTCCATGAGTTGTTGTAAAAAAACTGGATTTTTTATACCAAGTAACTGCTTTAAAATCGAACTCATAGAAATCTCTTTATAAACTTACCAGTTTGATGCCCCCGTCAACCAAAAAATTCCTCTCAATAAGTAATAATGATATAATTATTATTATGGATTAAAAGGATTGCGCTATGAATGTCTCTTCCTATGCTCTTAGCTCAGCAGATCAAGTCTTCTCTAAACTTGACTCAAGTCTTACCCCAACCAAATCTTCAACTACCATCAACAATGATGAAACCAAACTCAATCAAGTAGCTACCCAATCCAATTCAACGCCTAACCCAATCTCACCATCAGTGGTTTTAGATATCAGTGATACCGCTAAAACCAAATTAAAAGAGTCAACCTCGATGTCTAACTAAGACCTGCTGTCAGGATACTAGGCACTTTGCTCAAGACTTAACGAATACCTGAGTTCATTTCCAAAATAGGCTCCATTACCGCGAGGACAATCGCCAAAACAATCACGCCCATGAGTAAAATCAAAATGGGCTCTAATAAAGTCGAAATCATCTTCGTTTTTTGCTGGGCATCTAACTCAGCATTTTGGGCACCGTACTTTAACATTTGCGCTAGTTGACCAGAAGATTCTCCCGCCCGAATCAAATGAATCAATAAACTTGGAAATACCCCCGTCATACCAAGTGCACGTGAAAAACTGGTACCCTCTCGTACCCGCTTTTCAGTATCCACAATGGCAAACTGTAAAACCACATTGGATAGGGTCTGCCTGGCACTCTGCAAAGCATCCAGTATCGGCACGTTCGCGGCAATCATCATCGACATACTATTGGCAAAACGGGCAACTTCAAATGATCGGATTAAATGGCCAATCATCGGTAAATTCAGACACAATCCGTCAAAAGACTTTCTGATCCGCTCATTTTTGATGAGAAAATGTGCACAAAAACTAGTCAATAATAAAATTACTAATAAGAGCCAACCCCAGGTCGTTAAAAACTCAGATAAGCCTAAAATAAAACGCGTTAAAAATGGTAATTGCTGCTTTGAACTAGCAAAAACTCTCGCAATCTGCGGCACTACACTCGTCATCAAAAAGATAACCACCATGATCGAGATACTAATTAATAGCGCTGGATATACTAAAGCATTCGTTATTTGCTGTCGCAGAGCTTGCCGCTTGTCCAAAAACAGCGATAATTCTTGTAAGACTAAGCCTAATTTTCCACTTTGCTCTGCACCTGCAACAATACCCTGATACAAGGTATCAAAAGATTTCGGCTGGGTACTGATCGCCTTTGAAAGTGGCATACCAGATCGTAATTCGTCTAAGACACCCTCTAAAATATCCTGCACATGGGAAGAAGTCGTCTCTTCTGACAAAATTGCCAAAGCCTGATCAATGGGAATGCCAGAGCGAATTAATAAAGCAAACTGCTTCGTAAAAAAGGCTAATTCATCTTGACTAAGGCGCTGCTTGCTGAAGGTGATTTGCTGCCAAATACTCTTCTTCGAGTGTTCTTGATAGGGGCTCAGCGAGATAGGAACAAGTTGCTTACTCAGTAATAGTTGCCGAGCAGATTGTAAAGAGTCACTCTCTAATATCCCTTTTTCAGTAGTTCCAGAATACGATACTGCTTCAAAATGAAAACGTGGCATAGCGTTAATCAGGTACCGAGTTGCCAGTGACGCGCAGAATCTCTTGTTGCGTCGTCTTCCCAGCATCAAACCACCTCTGCGCATCTTCAGCCATTGTTCGCATACCACCTAATTGGGCTTTTTGACGGATACTACTTTCTGCTGCAGACTGATGAATTAAATCGCGGATGGCATCGTTGATCGTCATTAATTCATAAACGCCAGCCCGACCACTAAACCCCGAAGCACCACATACAGAGCAGCCAACACCCTGGCAACTCGCACAAATTAATCGAATGAGCCGTTGACCTAAAACGCCCAGTAAAGAAGATGAAAGTAAAAACGGCTCAATCCCCATATCAATCAGCCGAGTAACCGCCGAAGGAGCGTCATTGGTGTGCAGGGTTGCTAAAACCAAGTGCCCTGTCAAAGAGGCCTGAATAGCAATTTGGGCAGTTTCTAAATCACGAATCTCCCCAATCATGACAATATCCGGATCCTGACGCAAAATCGCTCGAAGGGCCCGAGCAAAGTTCATGTCAATTCTGGGATTTACCTGCGTCTGTCCAATCCCATCTAAGTTGTATTCAATCGGATCTTCAACCGTCATAATGTTATTCACCGTCGATCGAAGACGTAACAAAGCACCATACAAAGTAGTCGTTTTTCCACTACCTGTAGGACCCGTTACTAAAACAATGCCATGCGGCCGGTGAATTAAAGCATCAAACTCTAAAAAAGTGTGCTCGCTCATGCCCTGACGAACTAAGTCTAATTTACTATAGTCTTTGTCTAGAATTCGTAAAACAACCCGCTCACCATGTGCTGTTGGCAAAGTGGATACACGAACATCAATCGGACGACCACCAACCCGCAAGGAAATACGACCGTCCTGCGGTAATCTTTTCTCGGCAATATCTAGGGCAGCCATGATCTTAATCCGCGAGACGAGGGCGCTATGCAAATCCTTACGCATATTGACAATATCTCTTAAATGGCCGTCAACTCGAAATCGCACGACCGACTGCCGCTCAAAAACTTCCAAATGAATATCCGATACGCCATCTCGACTAGCCTGCTTCAAAAGACTATTAATCATCCGCACGACGGGGGCATCATTGGTCATTTCTAACAAGTCTTGTGCAATCGGCATCTCTTGTAATAACTGCGATAAGTCAACTGACTCCTCTACTTCATCCGCTACTTGAGCAGCATCGGTATCGTCCCGGGCATAAGCTGCATTAATTTCTTGTAATAAAGAAGCACTCGGCTTTAATTGCCGATGAATCGGCCCAACCAGACTCATGACCTCTTGAATACAATGCCAAGGCGTGTTGGTGCTATGCCATAAAACTTCCGCCTGCCCCCCCGAAGATTGCAAGAGGACTTCATGCGCTTTGCTATACGAGAAGGGGATCTTGAACACTTTTATACCTTATATGCAAAACGGCACACGAGAAAACGAAATAATCCGAATCATTTCACAGAAAAAGGCACTGCCGAGGGACTCGACTCTTTACTACTTGGTGTCTGAATCGTTGAGAATTCATCCAAAGTCGGTAATTTTTCCTTGGGAATTAATTTAGGAGCTTGCTCAAAGTTTTCTCTCTTTTGATTCATCGAATTAAAAGAACTATCCGACAAATTCTTTAACTCATTCTCGTCTTTGACTATTTTTGGCCTTAAAAAGACCATCAAATTGGACTTCTCTCTGGTCTTCGCATCGGACCGAAACAGCGCCCCTAAATAAGGAATATTACTCAAATAAGGTACCTTAAAAGCACTATCTGTATAGCTATCTTGCATTAAACCACCGAGCACTAACATTTGACCATCGTCAACCAACACATTGGACTCAATATTTCTTTTATTCAAGACATATCCACCAGTCGTAGTTGATAGGCTAGTATTTATTGAAGAAACCTCTTGATAAATCTGTAACTTAATCGTCCCCGTCTCAGAAATCTGTGGCTTAACTCGCAAAGTCACCCCAATATCCTGACGAGCAACTGTTTGAAATGGGTTTACCCCCGTTGAACTGACCGTCCCCTGCGAAAACTGACCAGTAATAATCGGGACGTTTTGACCAACCACAATCCTAGCCTCTTCATTATCGAGCGTCATCAAATTAGGTGTCGATAGGATATTCGTGCCAGCTCGCGACTCTAGGGCATTTACAAGTGCAGAAATTCCTGTTCCGCCTACAAAACTTTTGATTAAACCCAAATTTAAACCAGCGGCTGGCGCGACCGTGGCCGCCGCGCCACCACCACTTAAAATGGCGTTCGTGCTGCTACTCAAATTAACCACGTTTGCGCCAGTCCCAACTCCAGCATTAAAGTTGGTTCCTGAATAGACTGCATTATTACTCGTACCAGAAATATTTTGCCACTGCACACCAATCTGGGCAGCGTCCGCTGCACTCAACTCGACAATCAATGCTTCTATATAGATTTGGGCACGCCGCTTGTCTAGTTGTTCAATGACTTGTTTCAAATTACGAAAGAGGGGTTCACTAGCTGTAATAATAAGTGAATTCGTCGAGGGATCCGCCTGAATAATGCCGCCAGTAGACGGCGCACTAGAACTAGTCAATGCAGAAGTAGAAGCGCTCGAACCCATTTGCCCAGAGCTGACATTGGCTACATTAGCCGAATTTAGACTTGCGCTTGGATTTTGATTCATCGCTGGATTTGGTAAAGTCTGAACACCGAGTTGTTGACCCGTTGCCTGGGCAGATAAAGAGGCATCAGCAGCAACAATAGCCCGTAAGGTGATCGCCAATTTGGTGGCGTCGGCATTTTTTAACGGGACGACCCAAATATTACCAAACTTCTCTTTTTGAGGAACATCTAAATTGGCAATTAAATTTCGTACCTGGGCCAGCTTATCCGAGGTCCCCCCACGAATTAATATCGAATTACTCCTTGGCTCAGCAACAAACGCAATCTTAAAAGCCGGCTCCGGATTAGCTGTATTGGTTGTATCAAATATCTTGGTTAATAAAGCAACTGTCTCTAGCGCCGTGGCATTTTTCAACTGAATACTTTGGACGTTGCCAGCATCTGGGGTATCTAATGAAGCAATTAGCTGGGCAATCCGCTGGATGTTACTGGCGTAGTCCGTAATGACAATGGAATTATTACCTGAATACGCATTCATCGAACTATTTGGTGAAACTAAAGGCTTGAGGGTCGCAACTAAGTTATTGGCCGACTCTTGCTGTAATTTAAAGACGCGCGTAATCACCTCATCACCACCAATGCGCTTACCAGTGACTAAAGTACTTTGTAATTTCGCGTCTGCATCAGTGACGACGCGGTAGGTACCATTTGCATCAATTAAGGCATAACCATTCATTCTAAGAGCTGTTGACAAAGCCTCTAAGGCTTTTACAGATGAAACTGGGCGAACACTAGATAAACTCATTACACCCTTAACCTTGGGGTCTAAGATGATCGTCTGATTCGTGGCTTTTGCTATCGCACTAACCACCGCTTCAATATCCGTATTAAAAAAAGCCAAGTTAATACTGTCCGTGGTACTGGGCTGCGCATATCCCAAACCTATCCCGAAGAACAGATAACTTCCTAAAATAACTAGTTTTCTCAACAAATATTGCATCACAAATACTCTCAAAATTGCAAACGATAAATATCGCCCTGCTGCACGCCTATCAAGGATAACAAACTTGCCAGTGATTCCGTATTTTGGTTTAAGGCAAAGGCCTGACCAACAAAAGATAACTGCCGGTTGTGTATTTTACCCTGTCCGGCTAAAACCAGAGGTCCCATCAGCGTTTTTAGATCCCACTGATCTAACATCGCCATATTCATCATAATCTCGTAACTACCCAGTGGCACGACGGGACTCATTGGACTTGACATTTCATGCATCACAATCCTTAAACTCCCCAGCCCGCCTTGCCCTAATTCCAGATCAGACCAGCTAGCAGTCAATTGCCCAACTGGCTTAATGGTATTCCATGGACTACCCAAGTTTTCTAATAAATGCGCAGATATCTTCAAAATATTATTGGCAAGCTTCCACCGGCCATCAGCCCAGCTAATTATCAGTGGTTTTTCAAAAGCGAGATGTTCAACCCTCAAAAAACACGACCAATCGCTCAAAGAGCATTTTAAATCCCAATTAAATCGTTCTGTGATCGTTTTTGATCGACTACACGTAGTTGAACCAGGTACTAATTGCGCAATTCCTAGAGATGCACTACCCTGCCAAATCGTTCCAGAGATATCTTTTAAATGCACTTGGCAAAATGTCTGATCTGCAACTATACGGTTCACCCACCGGGCAGGTAATTGATGAATTATCAACACCACCAGCAAAACAATCATCAAAAACCAACTAAGGAATCTCTTTTGGTAAGAAATAGGTTTCAGTAAAAGACTCATTTTTCTTGTTTAAATGTTATCAACATATCAACCATGCCAGCCGATTGACCGCTAACTATTTCAGCCAAAAAAGGCGTGATCTGCCAACGACGTTGTAATTCTTTCATCACTGCCACAACGATTTCAAAGGAAACATCTTTAGCCTGCAACTCTAAAGTAGTCTGCGGAACCGCGATAATCCGCAACAAACTTGGCTTAATACCTTGGTTTCGTAAATAATCCCGAATTTTAGGTAAATCAGCTTCACTCAGTGGTAAAACATACTGTATATCAGCAGATAATGGCGTACTTGCCTGAGTGAGCAGATTTTCTAACTCGAACATTTGGACTGGTTTACCAGCCAACCGTTTTAAAATAGCCTCTTGGATAGGTTGTGTCCATATAAAATATACCACCACTACCAAAATCAAAGCTAGTATAAATAGTACTCTTCGATAAGGAGTAGTTATACCAAATCGATTGCCCCGATTTTTAGCAGATGATGGCGCCAAAATCCGTAAGCCACTCAGTTGACTTAGAAATTTACTCACGTCATTTAGCCTCTCTTAAACCGGCAAAAATTGGTAACAAGAACTGATTATTTCCTAAAACAATGATTTGTAGATGCATCTCACCGCTCTTTTTAAAAACATCCTGCGCCGTCATTGCAGAAGATAATTCAAATAATATCCCACGTTCATTAAAAACAACGCGCGTTGGCACAACGCCACCTAATCGCTGGAGCAACTTACTCAACTGCTCAAGCATTGGCAAGAAATCCGCTTGACTCAGCTGACCAGATTGCCGAACTTGGCCACGCGCAATGTCAATGTACTCTGGTAAAGAATTGGTATCAACAATCAAGCGTGAACTGATCTTGGCCTGCGCAAGCTTGAGCATCTGTTGATCCCATTGCCAAGTCTTATAAACAACCGCCCCTAAAAAACCTGCATGCAACGCAACTGCACCAACTAAACAGATCAGCAACCACCGGTAAACACCTAGCCAGGTCGCAAAACTTTGCCACGCGTGATGCGCCGCCTCAGCCTGACTACTCTCCCGCTGAAAACGAAAGTTACTCGGTATCAAACTGATTTGTGGGTTCTCATTTAAAAACTGACGATAATTTTTCAGAATAAATGGCCAGTCCATAGCACTTGCACCCTGAAAATCAGCCACCGAAGGTAAAACAACTCCCCCTGGTTCAGGGGAATATTTTTCTCGCCAAGCAGCCCCCATCAACAAGCTAGTCCTGGTGAGTAACTTGATCTGATCTGCCTCAGGAGTGTAGGCATCCTGTTTTATATCAATCGAAAAGGGCAAAATGAAACAGTCCGGTAAGAGCACGATTCTGCGCGTCGAGAGTTTTTGTAATTCTTGGAGAAGATATTGCAACCAAGACTGATTAATCACCGCAAAAGTTTTCTCAGCGACATCATTTGGTGTAAGCTCAATCAACGTCTTATGCTGCATACTACTTAACAACTGATCTTCTAATAAATTCACGATGACTTGTTGTAATTGCTTGCCACGGATCGGCGGTACTAGCGTGCTCACCAACCGAACATCGGCGGTGTCCAGATAGACAATAGCCTCATCTACAAATGGAATGTCCGCAATTCGGCCAACGCCAGAGAGATTTTTGGGGCCCTGGAGGTTCCATGAAAATTGTGTCAATACCTCCCCCTCTATCCAGTCATCGATGTTGGATTGGTGGGGCATCGCAGGACAAAGAATAATGACCGTACTCATGGCCTGATCGAATTAGATAATTGCGTCCAAATCACTTGTGTACTATTGCCCTTTTCCGATAAATTATTGGTGCGTTGTATCAACGTTACATTTAAAAAATGACTCCTGCCAAGCTCAATATCAGACTGAGCTAACCAGAATTGAGATTTTACGTCGATTTGACTATTATCAATCACCACCTGAGATCCCGAACGCACTGAGCTTTCAAGCAACTTCAAAAAATCCCCGCTGGACTTAAACGGCTGCATAATTCTGGCAAGAGTTATTTTTTCCGCGTCGTCCCGCGAAACACTTGGAGAAATTGCCATCAAAACCTCTCTCGAGGCAGTATTCAGATTAATTGGTGTTACTTGAGGCAGAGTGACCACATATTGACTTAATAATTGAATACTTTTATCACTATAGCCAGTAACACCGCGAAGTTGCTCCGGATGATTGAATGCTAAGCCATTTTTCAATAAAAATAATGCCGTAGGATTGGCGAGCTGACCATCTAATCCTAATACATTTAATAATCGACTGTAGATCAAAATTCCTACCGAATTTAATTGCTGACCATCGTTACTTAACAAATTCCGAAGATTAAATCGACTCTGCGCGTCAATTAACTGCCCCCGAATTGTCATATTCTCAATTTCGTAGGGTAAATCAGTACTTTTAAAAAAATCGGCGACTCTACTTTGCGCTAAAGGTAATGACCATGGCTCACCGATAAAATCCACAGCGCCACTATTTCTGAGATCTTCTCGCAAGACTACCCGCGCTAAATCAATCGCAGAACGCTCAATCCAAACTGCTTGTTGTTGAAGTCTTCGGTGCTCTAATTGCCGAACCTGCACTTCTTGACGCCACATTAACCCAGAAATGATTAATGTACTAATACTCACCACAATTAAAGCAGTAATCGTCGCAGAACCACTCTCCTTTTTGAATAAACGGTTCATATCCGAATCCCAGATAAACAACTTTTACTCAAGGGTAAAAGCGTATCCTTGAACCACCAATCAACTTGCATGCCCTGTAACTGCCTATTGGTTGATTCAGAATTAAAAAATAAACGGAATTCTTGACGCTCTACAAAATCTATCTGGAAGGTTTTTTGAAAGGGGCCAATTCGGCTATCCATCTCCCTACTAAAACCTACCCAAAGATCAAGACTTGTTGTATCAATCTGAAATAATCGACTTACCGAGCGCTCTAATCGTTGATTAATCATTTGGTAACGAACAATCTGCCAATGTGCATCGCGGTTTTTAAAAGTTCGACGGAGTAACCATAAACTATTTTGATGAATAAGCGCAGGGCTCACTGTACTATTCTCCAATCGGACTAACATCTCACAATCAGTTACCCATTGACTAACAACCTGATCAATCTGCGCACTGCTGCGCATGCGGTTTTCAATGACATCCTTAGACCGCAGGATCGAATCTAATCCCCGCCAAGCCAGTAAACCAACTATGGCTAATATAACTAATCCAACCAAAAGCTCAATTAATGCAAAACCAGCCCTTGACTTCATAAAACACCTGCATTCTTACGGACAATAACTTGCACTAACCAAGCCAATTGTGGACTATTCAAATCACTATCACCCTTTAAAAAAACACCAATCTCGACCCGCCGAAAGAGTGGATTAGGCGTACTAATTACTTTACGTTGGCAAATAAATTGATATTGCATCTGCGGGCAAGGTATTAACGTGGTTCCCAAGTCAGGCCACTCCTGCTGCAATTGCATTTGGATATGCCAATTATCAGCACTCCACAAGGCCGCTTGCCGAGTACTCACCGCCATTTGTGTATTCGCAATAGCACCAATCCCACGCATCGCTGCTAATAAAGCGATCGACAAAATGATTAATCCTACTAAAACCTCAACTAAGGTAAACCCCCGCTCCGAACTAGGCCAAGTATTCATCCTAAATCTCAAGGAATAATTTGTAATTGGAATAACAGCATCTCTGTCTTATTGATCTGTGCTTTCAATTGCTCTTGCTTGATCTCTACTGACCATGGCTCGGTAATCGATTCTTGTCCAATCACTAACTCCGTTAAACCATTTAGTTCGACTTTTTTATGCCACACTTGTGGCGCCAGCGGGGACTGTAATAAACGGAACTGATTTCTTGCTTGTAATTGATAAAATCGCCAACCCACTGGGTCAATTTGAACAAGAATAGGTACGCCCGTGATAACACTTTCGTCCTGAGCTATATTCAGACTGGCTGTCAATTGCTCCAGGCGATCTTGAAAATAGCGCTGATCTTGATTGGGTAATCGCAAAGTAGCTAAACCAAGAACCACCGAAAGAATCACTAAAACTACTAAAAACTCGATGAGCGTAAATCCTTGCGATTTTTTTTTACCAGTTTCCAATATCCGCATCCAACTCGACACCGCCTAATTTACCATCCGCTCCAAAACTAAAGACATCCATCTCCCCCTTTAAACCAGGACTTAAATACTGATATGGCTTACCCCACGGATCATTTGGCAAACGGTCTAAATAACCACCTATTTTCCAGTTGGTCGGAATAGGTTCCTCACTCGGTTTTGCTACGAGCGCCTTTAAGCCCTGCTCCGAGGTCGGATAACGGCCAATATCTAAGCGATATAGCTTTAATGCGCTAACAATGGTTGCCACGTCTTGCCGAGCAGCAATCACCCGGGCCTCGTCTGGCCGACTCATAATACGCGGAATAATCAGAGTTGCCAAAACACCAATAATTACAATCACCACCATAATTTCGATGAGAGTAAAACCCTTTTGGGTTTTTTGTTCTTGTATCGTCTGAAATGCGCGCTTAGTCATAGCATTCTTTATCAAATATATCGAAAAATCCGATTTAAATATCTATATACTTGTATTATCTGATGAATTATCCCGCTATGAATTATTTTATACATAAATAATTCAAATTAAACGTATCTCCGAATGAGTTTTTGATGATCCGCAAAATCCTAACCGAGCTAAGCAAAGAAAGAAAGTTTCAGGATTTCTTACCAAAATCAACACCGCATAACACCCCAAAACTCAGATCGTCTGCGTCCCACTTCGCAACTCCTGCGTTCTTCGCTCGGCTAAATCCACAATTAGTCGCTGTCTACTGCCGTTTTTTACTAATGGCGCTAGCTTTGATCTATTCCCTCCAACTCTGCCTCGTTTATTTTCAACTACCAACGCCTGAAAAAACTAAAGACAAGCAAACCACCGTGTACTTTAGCGAGGGGCAAACCCCTGTAGGACAGTTATTTGGAACAAGTACCATCGCAGCAAATACTCCGATCTTAAAGGGCATTATCTCAACCACAGCCGATCAACATGGGCAAAGTAGAGGTTTTGCTATTTTTCAATTAGATGGCAAACCGACCGGCGTCATTAGCTTAGGCGAAAGCTTAGGCAACGGCATGGTGCTTGAGAGTATTCGTGATGATCATGTTGTCCTTATCTATCAGGGCAAGAAACAACAGATTATGGTGGAAAAATCAAAATCTTCACCAAACCCAAAACCCCCACTCAATAAATAATCATTTCTGATTACAATTAAGCCATTCCTTGAGACCACTCCCTTGAGACTATTCCCTTGAGGCATTTTCAAATCAGATTTCATCTTCTTAAGCTATGCCAATAAAAATCCTCATACCTAGTCTGAAAAATTATTTATTGTTTTTATCGGTTTTATTTACAGTCCTCAGCATATCCCAGTTTTCACTCTCCTACCTTGGCCTAAAACTGTCGTTCAATGGTATTTTTGATTCAGACGCTGCTTTCCTAGCTGTTCTCACTGAAGATATTCTGCGGCGATCGGGAGATATCCGAAATTGGCATCTAGCCCATGTTCTGTTTCTTTTTCCAGACTTCCTACTTTATCTATTCCTCAGTCTTTTTTCGCAATCTACTTTTTGGGTCTCCTATGCTTTTTTAATTGGACAAATCATCATTTGTGTTTGGGCGACGTCCTATTTTTTATCGGCTTTTATCCATCAGATCTTAGCCATTTTCTTTGCCACACTCTCGACTCTTTGGACCCTCCAACTTGGTTTAAATCTTTTAAGTCCCTTTGATTTAAGTTTTACCATCGTTAATCACTTTGGCGCTTACGTTCTGCTATTACTAGAAATGGGCCTGTTTTTTCGCATACTACAAAATAATGATATCTCGCAAAAGAAATCAGCCCTTTTTTTTGGTCTTGTTCTGATTGCTAATCTCTCAGACAAGTTACTGCTTCTACACTTTATTCTGCCGGCAGGTGCAATCTGCCTTTATCAATACCTGCATGATCAAATGAGCTTAGCAAAATTCAAAAAATTGCTTTTCATTATGGCTTTAGCCACCATTGGTTCAATGGTCATTATCAAATTATTAATTACCAATGCAGCGCATCCATCAGCATCCTTCGGCTTAGATAACGCTAAAAATAGCTTTGCGAATATCATCAATCATTTCAATGCCAGCGCCTTTAAAAATAGTCCCATTTTTTGGGTCATTCCGGGCACTTATCTCCTTATACTTGGCGTGCTTTTTATCGGCCATGGTCCTAAACAAGTGTTTTTAAATACGTATCAACGTATTTCTTTGCCAATCCAGTTTTTTTTATTCTTGAGTGGCTTCACTCTTTTAGTCGTTATTTTTTCGAACTGGGGGTTTGCGCCTCGATATGCGATTCCTGTTTTCTTACTCCCCATTGTTTTAATTCTGCCAATTTCCTATATCCTGAGCAAAAAACAAATTCCAGCGATCAATACCGTCCTTGCTATGATTGGTTCGGTGATTGTTCTGCAAGGCATTCATCAACAATATCAGAGCTATCAATCAACCCAGCTACATACCGATTTTTACCCCCCAGAGATGCACTGTATTGATACGTTTATCCAAGAAAAATCCTTAAAACATGGCATCGCTGGCTACTGGACAGCTAAGAAATTTCAAGCGCTTAGCAAACAACCCATTACCCTTGCTCAATATCAACGACCCTTTTTAACTAGAGATTACTGGGAAACAAATGCCACATTTTTTAGACCAACCTATCAATTTGCTATCACTTCAGATGCTGACCCACAAGGAAACTCTATTGATACGAATTTTTTAAAAATTAAAAATCCTGCGTTAAAAATGCACGACTGTAAACCATATTTCCTATATTATGTGGATGATTTTCAACTTAAAGTGAACTAGGTAACTGATGAAAACAGAAATAGATGATTTTGATAAAAGTAGCGATAATCTTTTCCTCAAAACAGATATCGGAAAGTTTTTCGTAAAAAGTCTGATTGTCGTCGCTATGATTTTTGGCGGAATGTATTTCTTAATGCCAGACGCAAGAGTGTTTAAAGGCTTAGAAACAGATCAAAACAAATATATTGCCCTGACACTGATTCAAAATCCACGGATTTTATGGAAAATGTCGGAAACTGATGAGAGTAAAGGCAACCTCCCAAACGCTATCCGTGATATGGAAGTGGCAATCGGCCTACTTGAAATGCACGGCGCACGCCTTGAGGTCCTACAAACCTACCAAAACAGACTACAAGCATTAGAAAATAAAAAGACTAACGCGAAATAAGCCTGCGCGAGTTAACCAAATACAAATCATATAAATGCGGGTTCAATTGGACTGCCTGCAATCATAATACGATACAAGTACCGGTACTCCGTAAGGTCATAATCCGCATTGGCTTGGTGCATTACACTGCGGTTATCCCAAATGACTAAATCACCTACTCGCCATTGATGTCGATATTCATATTTCGCTTGCGTGGCGTGCAGATACAGCTGCTCAATCAACTGAAATCCATCATCCTGCGCCATCCCTTCAATACCTTCCATACGCCCAGTATTGAGGTATAAAGCTGGGCGTCCACTACTTGGATGGCGGATCACTACAGGCTGAATTGTCCTAGGAATAAGAGCTGCTGCTTCGGGGCTTAACTTGGCAAAACTCCTCGGACTGCGACTACTACCGTGCACGTGTAAGGAGCGTAAATTTTTAATGCGATGTTTAAGATCGACATCTAAGTCATCATAAGCCTGACGAACATCGACAAACTGCGTATCACCGCCATAAGAAGGTATTTGAACAGCCACTAAACTCGTTGCCCGAGGTGGCGCAAGATCATTGGAGTGATCAGTATGGTAATTTTCTCCACGCACCTGTAACTTGCCATTTTTGCGCGGTAAGTCTTTGGTCGAGTTATACCCCACTAAAGGAAAATCTGGCAAAACGAAATCTTTGAGCTGCTGCTCCATCACCCGCCCAAAGATTTCACCAAATTGAATCAATTCAGCTGGCCCTAAGCCCTGATTCGGAAAAACTAAAACTGCGTATTGCGAGAAAGAATCGTTTAATTCTTTTTTGACCTGCGCATTAACCGGCTGACTGAAGTCTATCCCTGTAATTTCTAATCCAAAATTCGGCGTGATCGGCCTCAAGCTCAATTCCACAAATTCTCCTACTCAGGCTTAATGCCAGTTAACTTGGCAACTCTAGCCCACTTCACCGACTCCTCACTCAGAAATTTCTCAAACTCGATACGACTCATCGGTAATGATTCCGCACCTTCATTAGCAAATCGCCTCTTAATTTCAGGATCAACCAAAACTTGATTGATCTCTTTGTGAAATGCTTCTAGTAACTCATTAGGGGTTCCTGTAGGCGCCAAAATAGCCCACCAGTTCGAAGCCTCCACATCAATACCTAACTCTTTTAAGGTCGGAACATTGGGTAAAAGTGGTACCCGCTTACTACCTGCAACTGCCAACACTTTAATTTGTCCAGCTTTCATGAAATTTTGCATTTGTATCAAACTGCCTAAAGAAATTTGAATATGGCCAGCAGCCAAATCAACCAGTGCAGGTCCGCCCCCCTTGTAGTGCACTAGGACAAAATTAGCGCCTGTTTTTAACTTAAATAATTCGATTGCGAAATGCTGAAAACTGCCAACTCCAGCAGTACCAAAATTCGTCTTACTAGGATTATTTTTTGAAAAATCAACCAACTCTTTGATGGAATTTACGGGTGTAGCACTATTTACTACAATCACACTAGGCCCCATCCCCAGCATAGCTAGCGGCGCAAAAGACTTCACCGGATCATAACTTAACTTCATGATCGATGAGTTCATGGCAAAACTGGATGAAATAAGTAATAAGGTATTACCATCTGGCTCAGCTCGAGCAGCAATTTCAGCGCCCAAGACTCCCCCAGCACCTGGCTTATTTTCCACGACAACGCTGCGCTTTAAACGCGGAGAAAGCTGCTGAGCAATCGCACGCCCAACAATATCGTTACTACCACCAGGCGCAAATGGGACAATCAAACGGATCTGCTTACCAGTCTCTTGGGAAATCACACTACTGGCGAAAAATCCAAAAAAACTGGCAATCGCAAGGTATACCGAAAAACCTAAATAGTTTTTATTCATTATTCAATTATCTCTCTTTAACGAATTATCGAATTAT
>Ga0114973_10000156_pt1 | contig 47980 bp, 28 predicted proteins | sample M_140807_MF_Meta_FD_87025 | JGI IMG/M metagenome (GOLD analysis project Ga0114973, IMG submission 87025) | Freshwater microbial communities from Lake Montjoie, Canada to study carbon cycling - M_140807_MF_MetaG | ecosystem: Environmental > Aquatic > Freshwater > Lake | place: Lake Montjoie... | reverse complement strand
CCCTGGCCGGTCGGCGTGGGCGGGGGTTGATCGGGGGCCAAGCTGACGCCCCCCTGGGCAGGTCCGCCCCGCAGGGCTCCCCCGCCGGACGCGGTGGAAGGAGGTGGGCCGATCGGTGGGGCGGCGGCGAACGGCATGCCCGCCCCCAGCGGCGCGGCCGCTGCACGAGCCGGCTGGGTGTGAGCGGGGATCGGGGCCCCGTCGTCGAAGCCCTCATCCGCCCGATCGGCAAAGCCGGCGGTCCGCCCCGCCGCGATGCCGGTGGGGGAGGGAGAAGCCGGGGGAGGGAAAGAGCTCGGCGGCGGCGCCGCGTCCGGCATCGGCGCTGCAGCAAACGGGTGCAGCGGTGGGGTGTCGGCGGTGTTCAGCGGGGGTGAGTTGGCCGTCCGGCGGAGCGGATTACCAAGACCGGCCGGAAGGGGCGCCGCGGCCGGCATGGGGGAATGCGGCGGCCGGGTGTCGGTGGTGTTCGGGGTTGACGCTCCCGCTGGCTGAAGGAGCGGAGTGCCACGACCCGCCGGGAGCGGAGAAGGGGCAAGTGCCCGGCTTTCCCCGGTCGGAGCGGCGACGTCGCCGAGGTCTTCGGGGAGCCGGGCCTCCTCTGGGTTGGTGGCGCCAGCGTCAGCGACAGGTTCCGGGTTATGGAAGCGAGACGGATCGTCAGTCGGGGCCTGTGGCTCGAGGTCGGAGGCTCGATCGGGCGCGCCGGCGTACGGGGCAGGAATGTCCTCGACGGGGCTCTCCGATGGGGGAGCGGCGGCCTGGCCGGCGAAGTCCCGATCCGGCGGTGCAGGCTCCGTCGGGTCGCTCCCCGACACCGGCGTGACCAGGCCGGGTACTCGGGAGCCGGTTCTCTCGTCGCCGCTGCTTTCCACGGCTGGGAGGGAGGTGTCGGTGAGCTCCGTCTCCACGGGAGGCAGTGCTTGGCCGAACCGGCCGGGGCTGGCGTAGCGCTGAGGCGTCGCCGTCGCGTCGCCTTCGCCGGGTGGCGTGCCGAACGACGTCTGCTCGATGGGGGAACGGGCGAACCGACGCTCCGGAGCCTCGTCCACCAGCGGTGGGGCCGCGGCGATGGAGGGCAGGGCAGGCTCCGGTTCGGCGGCGAGGTCGGGGCGCTCGATCCCGGTGGGGGCGTCTGCACCACGCAGCATGCCGCGCACGGCGAGACCTGCCCACACGACCCCGAACCCGGCACAGGCACAGCTGGCCGCCGCCAGCGCGAAGCGGAGCTTCGATGTCTGCGGCGAAACGACGAGATCCTGTCGCGAAGGTCGATCAGACATCGGTGGAGCCTCTGCGGAGACGCCGTCGCGACAACGGTCACGCCGGGCGCACCAAAAGGGCGCGGCGAGGGGATAGCACAATCAGGGCACCCTGGAGAAGGTCAACCCGCGGAGGGGAGGGCGAGAACGCCGTGGAGATGGAAGTGGAACTTGCCCAGCTTGCCCCCGTAGTTGCCCGCCGACACGGCCAGCAACTCCGGGCCGACGGCCGCTTCGATGCCGGCCGCCATGGCAGCGGCTACCGTCGTCTCGTCGATGCCGTCGATGACGATCTCGACGGCCGCTGCCACGCCGGGATGCAGCTCGCTCGCCACCCGGCCGATGAGCGCGGGGGAGAAGGCCTCGTTCGTCGAGCCCCGCAGTCCCTCGTAGCGCGATCCGACCTTGCTCCCCGACCGCACTGCGCCCCCCGGGAAAGGCACGATCACGCCGGGGCAGCGATGGATCGCGGCGACGGCCCGCCGGACGGCCGAGAGGGTGCCATCGAGCGTCGCCCCCTGGAGAATGAAATTCCCCCCCCCGACCCCCTTCTCGATTCCGCACGTCTCCTCGACGAGGAACTCGCCATCCATCACCGGCACGCGCCAGTACCGCCGGCCATCGATGACCTTCGTCTTCTCGAAGCCGTCGCCGAAGTACCGCACGTGGCCGCCAAGGGGCGCCCGGTCCGCCGCGGACGGCAAGCCGTCGAAGACGGCGGTCGAAGGGCAGGTGAGGAGGCACTGGGCGGTGCGGTTGGCGATCGCCTTGGCGACCCCTTCGGCTGAAAACGAGAAGGCGAGGATCGAGGCCCCCGGTCGGCCATCCGGGGTGTCGGCGGGGGGGAGCCATCCCTCGACCCCGATCTCGGCGTCGCAGCCGAGGACGCTCGTGCCATAGCCGCAGGCGGCGCGGACGGCGGCGTCAAGCCAGTGGTCGTCGTGGGCCGTGACGATGATCCGGGTGTAGCGCAGCCGGAACGCTTCGGCGAAGGTGTCGACGATCTGGGTGGGGCCGATCCGCACGGCTGTCACGTCCGGGGGGTATTTCCGCGGCGGATTCAGGTTTCCCCGCCGGTCCAGTTTGCCATATCCTAGTCCAGGAGAGGTCCGGCGTGCCGGATCGAATCGAGCCTCTGCCACGTCCCCAGAGAAAGGATCCACGATGGCCCTCCTCCGCCATGCCTCCGCCGCTCCGCAGGCCGCGCGCCGTGTCGGCCGCCGCCTTTGCCTCGCGCTCCTCGCCTCACTGTCGATGGTGGGTGCCGGCCGCGGCGCCGACGCGCTCGACGGGGGCGTATCGATGATCCCCAAGGATGCGGCGTTCGTTTCGGCGACGCTCCGCCTGCAGGAGCAGATCGATCTCGTTCTCCGCAGCAATGCCGTCGCGGCGATCCGCAAGCTCCCGGCCGTGGTTCAGGCCCTCGAGCAGTACGAGGAACAGAAGCTCCAGCCGGGCAGCCCGCTGTCGATGCTCGACACCTATCTCCAGCTCCCTGAGAACCAACAGGCGGTGGAGCTCCTCCGCGACATGGTCTCGACCGACACCTTCCTCTACGGCGAGCCCTCCTGCATCACGTTCCTGGAGTTGATCCAGAAGGTCCAGCAGGCGCAGAACGCAGCCAACATCCTCCAGATGTCGCGCGGTGGCGTGCCGGGGGGGATCGAGGTCAACAGGATCGAGATGGATGACGCTGACGACGACAAAGGTTCGTCGCTCGACCGGGGCCTGAAGATCGTGCCAGTTCGGCGGCAGGTCGCCGAGATCGAGGAATTCGAGCTCAAAACCACCGGCACCGGCGAGCAGTTGACGGCTCGGATGGTCCTCCAGGCACTCGCCGACAACGCCGACAAGATCGTCGTTCCCGATCTCGTGTGGGGCTTCAAGACCGGCAAGCCCGAGGTGGCGACGTCGCAGATCAAGCGGATCGAGGTCCTGCTGAAACTTCTCACGCAGACCAATCCCGCCTTCGGCAACGCGCTCGAGCGGCGCTCGATCGCCGGTGGCGAGGTGGTGACGCTGACGATCGACGGCGGCCTCGTCCCCTGGGGGCAGATGCTGAGCGACGAGGCCGGCATCGAGGACGGCGATCTCGACAAGATTCGTCGCCAGCTCGGTGCGCTCGACCTCGTCATCGCCATCGGCCTGATCGGCGACCGGGTGATCCTCTCGATCGGCGATTCCGCCGACCACTTGGAGAAGCTCGTCGTCGCCGGCGGGAAAGGACTGGCGTCGACGACGCCTTTCGAGCCGCTCCGCGAGCACCGCAACGAGCGGATCACCGGGATCTCGTACGTCAGCGAAGCCCTCGCCAAGGCCGCGGCCCCCTCCGCAGCCGACCTCGAGCAACTTGCCGCCCTCGCCGACACGGTCGCCGACTCGGCCGGCCTCCCCGACGGGGCCGCCAGAGAGGCCCGCGAGATGCTCGGGAAGATGGCCGCCGGCTACAAGCGGCGTCTGCCGATTCCCGGCCCGGCGCTCGGCTACTCGTTCCTCACCGACAAAGGCTACGAGGGCTACGCCTGGGACTGGACCCGCAACGGGGTCCTCGACAGCTCGAAGCCCCTCGATCTCCTCGGGCACACCGGTGGATCGCCGTTGCTCTCGATCGTGTCGCGGGCGAAGACGCCCCCCGGTCAGTTCGATGACTTCGTCGATTGGGGGCGGATGGCCCTGGCGTTCTTCCGCAAGAACATCCTCGTCAAGGCCGACGAAGACGACCGGGAGCGCTTCGAACAGGCGGGCCGGCAGTTCGAGCCTCTTGCGGATCGGCTCGTGACGACGCTGCGGACGAAGATTCTTCCGGCGCTCGTTGACGGCCAGTCGGCGTTCGTGCTCGACGGCAAGGAGAAGGCGGCGCGGCTGCAGCGCTTCATGCCCGCCTCCGCGGAGCCGTTGCCGATCGTCGCTCCCGCGATCGCCGTCAAGCTCGACGATCCGAAGCTCTTCCGCGAGGGGCTGTCCGACCTCTTCGCCCTCGCCGACGATCTGGTCGAGGAGATCCGCGCCCTCAATCCCGACTCGCTGCCCGATGGCTACCGAATCCCCGAGCCGTCGAAGTCGAAGGTCGACGGCGGGGCGCTCTGGACGTTTGCGCTGCCCAACGCGGGGCTCGACGACCAGATCGAGCCGACGATCGGCATCGGCGAAGATGTCGCGGTCTTCAGCCTTCTGCCGACGCAGGCCACGCGGATGCTCCTCCGGAAGCCGCAGGAAACCGGTGCCGCGCTGTCCCGGTTCGGGGAACCGCTGTCCGTCGCGGCCGCGGCTGATGGCCCGGGGCTGATCGACCTCATCGAACCGTGGGTCGACTATGCCGTTCGCGTCGGCGTGCTCCAGCAGCGGAACGGATTCGTCGACAACGACTCGACGATCGGCCCGGAAGGGGACGACGACCGGATGCGGGACATCCTCCGCCACACGGGCGTTGTGTTCGAGGCGCTGCGCTGCATCCGCGGCACCGTCGCTGAGGCCACGACCCGCTCTGAGGCCACGGTTTTCCACTGGCAAAACGTCATCCGCGACCTCCCCACGGAGCGGTGAACGGGCACAGTCGAGGCGATTCTTTTCGCGTTCGGCACATTCTCCATCGGCACGATCGCCCCGGCGACGATCGTGCCGATGTTTTTCAAGTCCATGGCAACAAAGGACTTGTGATCGCATTCATGGAGTCTGGTCGAGGGCCCTCCGGGGGCCAGTCGTCCTTCCTCCGCGGGGGCCGGCGCTCGACAACGCCGGGAACGGGTGTCACAATTCCGGGTGAACCGCGGTTTTCGCAGTCACCAGGAGTCGGCATCCATGAAGTGCACTGGCAACGAGCTCGCTCGGCGTGGGTTTCTTTCGGTCGGGGTGCTCGGGGGGCTGGGGCTCTCCCTCGGCGATTTCTTCCGCATGCGGCAGGCCCGCGGCGACATCAAAAACTACGCCAGCCACGAAGGTACGGCGAAGTCGGTGATCTGCATCTTCCTCCCCGGGGGCATGGCCCATCAGGAGACGTTTGATCCCAAGCCGTTTGCCCCGGTCGAATACCGCGGGCCGCTGGGGAGCATCGAGACGAACGTGTCTGGTATTCGGATGGGGGAACTTCTTCCCCACACCGCCAAGGTGGCCGACAAACTCGCCATCTGCCGGTCGATGACCCATGGTGAGGCGGCCCACGAGCGTGGCACCCACAACATGTTCACCGGCTATCGGCCGAGCCCGGCGCTCCAGTACCCGAGCATGGGATCGGTCGTGTCCCACGAGTACGGCCCGCGCAACAATCTCCCCCCGTACGTCTGCATTCCCAACCAGCCCAACGAGTTTGCCGGCACCGGCTATTTGAGCTCGTCTTATGCCGGCTTCAGCCTGGGGAGCGACCCGGCCGATGGCAATTTCCAAGTCAAGGACTTGAGCCTACCGAGCGGGGTCGACGTGCCCCGGTTCGACAAGCGGCGGCGGATGCTCGATGTCGTCAACGACCACTTCCAAACGAAGGAGAAGAGCGACTCGCTCGACGCCCTCGACACCTTCTACGACCGGGCCTACAGCCTGATCAGCTCCGACAAGGCCCGTGAAGCCTTCGACATGACGAAGGAGTCGGACGCGATCAAGGACGAATACGGCCGCAACCAGGCCGGCATGAGGATGCTCCTCTCCCGGAGGTTGGTCGAGTCGGGGGTGAGGTTCGTCACCATGACCTACGGTGGCTGGGACATGCACGACAACATCGCCGGCTCGATGAAGGGGCAACTGCCCGCCTTCGATCAGGGCTTCGCGTCGCTGATCCGTGATCTCGACCGGACCGGCCTCCTTGCCACGACGCTCGTCTGTGTCTGCTCGGAGTTCGGGCGGACGCCGAAGATCAACGCCACCGCCGGCCGCGACCATTGGCCGAAGGTGTTCAGCGTCGTCATGGCCGGTGGCGGGCTCAAGCAGGGGATCGTCTACGGCTCGAGCAACGCCACGGCGAGCGAGCCGGAGGACGATCCGCTCACCGTCGAAGATTGGGCCACCACGATCTATGACCGGCTGGGCATCGTCGCCGACAAGGAGCTGATGGCTCCCGGCGACCGCCCGATCGAAATTGTCGATGGCGGGAAGGTCCGCCAGGGGCTGATTGCCTGACGTCGCGGCTCCGGCCGTGCGCCGGCCGACGCTCCGGACGCCCGACGCTCCGGGCGCTCGTGCCGGGGTGTTGGCCGGACAGGCCGAAGACTCCGAAACGACGCGCCATGATCCCAGCGGCCATTCGCCGCCCGCACCCCAGGAGCAGCGGCGGACCCCGATCCGCCCGGAAAACGATGCCTCATGCCTGTCGGTCCCGGTCGAAAGTGAGGGGACTGGTCGTGGCGATTCTGGCGGCGGTCGGTGCCGCGGCGGCGGCGGATGTGGCCAGCGCCTCCTATCCGCAATTGTCCATCATCCTGCCGCGGGGGGTGCAGCGCGGCGGCGAGCGTGAACTGACGCTCCAGGGGGCGCGGCTGAAGGACGCGGAGGAGATCCTTTTCCACGCCCCGGTCGGGCTCCCGGTGGCTACTCCGCTGGCAGTCCGCGCGATGACGCCAGTCGATGACAACACGATCAAGGCTACCGTCTTCGTCCCGGACGACTACCCGCTCGGGGAGCAGCTCCTCCAGATCCGCTGCAAGTCGGGGATTTCCGACTTCCGTTCGATCCGCATCGGCGCCCTGCCGATCACCGACGAAAAAGAGCCCAACGGCTCGCTCCAGGAGGCACAGGCCCTCGATCTCAATGTCACCGTCCATGGCGTCGTCGAGAACGAGGACGTCGATCTCTACGCGGTGCAGCTCGCCAAGGGGCAGCGGCTCGGAGTCGATGTCGAGGCACTCCGCTTGGGGAGCTACCTCTTCGATCCCGCAGTGTCGATCCTCGACTCGAAGCGGTTCGAGGTGGCAGCGGCGGACGATTCGCCGGTGGCACAGCAAGACGGCGTGTTGAGCTTCGTCGCCCCCGAGGAGGGGACCTACTACGTCCAGATCCGCGAGACGAGCTACGCCGGCGACGGCAACTGCCGCTACCGCCTCCACATCGGCACGTTCCCCCGTCCCACGGCCGTCTACCCGGCCGGGGGCAAGGCGGGGGAGACGGTGTCGGTGACGTTTTTGGGTGATGCCGCCGGCGCTATCATCCAGGAAGTGGCCGTGCCGCTGACGGGAAACGTCCTTCCCCTCTTTGCCAGAGATGCCAACGGCATCTGTCCCTCTTCGATCCCTTTCCGCATCACGCCCTTCGGCAACCTCCTCGAGGTCGAGCCGAACAACGCTCCTGCCGAGGCGACCACCGGCGAATCGTCGCTCGCCTTCAACGGGATCATCGGCACCGATGGCGACGTCGACTGCTTCCGGTTCGCCGCCACTAAGGGGCAGGTGTTCGAGGTCGAATGCTTTGCGCGGCGGATCCGCAGTGGGCTCGACCCGCTCCTCAATATCCTCCGCGCCGATGGAGCTGCCATTGCCGCGAATGATGATTCCCGCGGGCCCGACTCCTACCTGCGATTCGAGGTGCCGGAGGACGGCCAGTATGTCATCCGCGTCACTGATCACCTCGGCCGCGGGCGACCCGATTTCGTCTACCGGGTCGAGCTTCAGCCGGTGACGGCGTCGCTGACGCTCTCGATCCCCCGGGTCGATCGGTATTCGCAGACCCGTCAGCAGATCATGGTGCCACGGGGCAATCGTTATGCAGTCCTCGTCAACGCCGGCCGGACGAACTTCGGTGGTGACCTGATCCTCGAGCCCGGAGCGCTTCCTGCCGGGTTGACGGCCGTCTACCGCGAGATGCCGGGGGCGGTGTCGCAGATGCCGGTCGTCTTCGAGGCAACCGCCGACGCGCCTCTCGCCGGTGGGTTGGTGTCGCTCGAGGCCCGTCCCAAGGATGAAAACATCAAGGTGCGCGGAGCATTCGAGAACTTCGCCGACTTCGTTCTGGGGCAACCCAACAACGCCGTCTACTACGGCGCGAAGGTCGACAAGCTCGCGATGGCGGTCGTCGAGCCGCTGCCGTTCCACCTCGAGATCGTGCCGCCGAAGGCGCCACTGGCCCGCAATGGAACGATGAATCTGAAGGTCGTCGTGAAGCGCGGCGAGGGTTTTGTGCAGCCGGTCACGGTCGAGTTTCCTTTCCGTTCGCCCGGCATCGGGGCCGGGCCGAGCATCACGATCGCGGCCGATCAGACCGAGGGGCTCTACACGCTCAATGCCGACGGCAACGCGGCCCTCGGCGTCTGGCCGGTCTACTGCATCGCCCAGGCGGATGCCGGCGGGCCGGCTTGGGCGGCCTCGCAATTGGCGACGATCGAGGTCGTCGAGCCCTACACGGTGGCGACGCTCGCCCGCGCCTCGTGCGAGCAGGGGCAGGTTGCCCAGGTCGTCTGCACGTTCGAGCCGAAGGTGCCCTTCGAGGGGGAGGCGACGGCCCGGCTCCAGGGGCTGCCGCCGGAGACTTCGGCGGAGGAGCTCAAGTTCACGAAAGAGACCACGGAGTTGGTCTTTCAGGTGAAGACGTCAGACAAGACGCCGGTCGGCAATCACAAAACACCGTTTGTCGACCTGGTGGTGACCGTGGCCGGGGAACCGGTTGCAATGCGCGGAGGGGGGGCAGAGATCCAGGTTGCCGCTCCGACCGCGCCACCGGCTCCGGCTCCGGCTCCGGCTCCGGCAGCGGACGCAGCCACCCCCGCTCCCGCCCCCCCGCCCCCTGTGCCTGAGAAGCCCCTGTCGCGGTTGGAGAAGCTTCGGCTCCAGGGGAAACCGGCAGCGCCCGCTGCCAAGTGACAACGCGTTAGCCAATTCCGCTCCCCGTCCTACGATCGGCCCCCTCCTTCCTGCGAGATCCATCGTGATCGCCTCAATCTTCCGCCTCGTCCAGGCTCGTGGTCGGATCGTTCCGCTCTTGGGGGCGATGCTTCTGCCGGCGGTGTGCCTTTCCGCTCCCGGCGTCCGGGCCGACGATCCGGTCGCCCCGGTGGTGGTCGCCGAGAGCCTGGTGGTCTATCCGACCTCGGTCCAGCTCACGACCTGTCGGGACCGCCAGTCGCTTGTCGTTCAGACGACGTCGGCCGATGGGGTGACCCGTGATGTCACGGCACAGGCCACGTTCGCCATCGAGCATCCCGACCGGGTGGCTTTTGAAGGGGGCATGCTTCGCCCGATCGCCGACGGTGACACGGCCGTCAAGGTGACCGTTGGAGAGAAGTCGCTCACGATTCCCGTGCATGTCGAGCGGGCCGGCGAGGATCCGCCGTTGAGTTTCCGCCTCGACATCATGCCGCTGTTTTTGCGGGCCGGTTGCAACACCGGGAGCTGCCATGGCGCGGCGCGGGGCAAGGACGGCTTCCGGCTGTCGTTGTTCGGGTTCGATCCCGACGGCGATCATCACCGCCTGACGCGCGAGTTCTCCGGCCGGCGGCTCAATCTCGCCATTGCCGAGGAAAGCCTGCTGATGGAGAAGTCGATCAACGCCGTGCCCCACAGCGGCGGCGCGAAGATCAAGAAGGGGGACGACTACTACAACACGCTCGTCCGCTGGCTCGAGGCGGGCGCGGCCAACGACCCCGGACCGGTTCCGGCGGTCGTCAAGGTCGAGATCGACCCGCCGACCGCCGTCCTCGACGGGGAGGGGGCGACGCAGAAGTTCATTGTCCGCGCCAAATACGCCGACGGCACCGACCGCGACGTCACGAACCTCGCCGTGTTCTCCAGCAACAACGACAACTCGGCGGTGATCACCCAGGACGGCACGATGACGGCCAAGAACCGGGGCGAGGCCTTCATCATGGCCCGCTACGACACGCACACTGTCGGCTCCCACGTCATCGTGCTGCCGAAGGGGCTCGTGTTCCAGTGGTCGAATCCCGCGGCCAACAATTTCGTCGACCAGCTTGTCAACGCCAAGCTCCTCAAGCTCCGCATCAATCCCTCCGAGCTGTGCACCGACGAGGAATTCATCCGCCGCGTCAGCCTCGACATCTGCGGCACGCTCCCCACGAGCGACGAGCTGCAATCGTTCCTCGTGAGCCCTGATCCGGCCAAGCGGGAGCATCTCGTCGATTCGCTCCTCGAGAGGAAGGAGTTTGTCGAGATGTGGGTCATGAAGTGGTCGGAGCTCCTCATGATCCGGACGTCGCAGCAGATCAGCTACAAAGCGATGCTCCTCTACTACAACTGGCTCCAGCAGCAGATCCAGGGGAACGTCCCGATCGACCAGATGGTGCGCGATCTCCTCTCGGCCAAGGGGGGGACGTTCTCGAGTGCCGCCACGAATTACTACCAGAACGAGACCGACACGCTGAAAGTGTCGGAGAACGTCGCTCAGGTGTTCATGGGGATGCGGATCCAGTGTGCCCAGTGCCACAACCATCCGTTCGACCGCTGGACGATGGACGACTACTACGGCTTCGCCAACTTCTTCGCGCAGATCGGGCGCAAGCAGGGGGAGGATCCGCGCGAGACGATCGTCTTCAATTCCGGCGGCGGCGACGTGAAGCATCCGGTCGGTGGCCGGGTGATTCCGCCGAAGTTCCTCGGCGGCGACTCGCCCGACGTCGCCGGCAAGGATCGGCGCGAGGTGATGGCGGCCTGGCTGACCGGCCCCGACAACACGTTCTTCTCGCAGAACCTCGTGAACATCGTCTGGGCGCACTTCTTCGGCCCCGGGCTCATCAACGACGTCGACGATGTCCGCGTCAGCAACCCGCCGGTCAACAAGGAGCTCCTCGAGGAGCTTGCCCGGCGATTTGTCGAATACAAATACGACTTCAAGAAGCTCGTCCGCGACATCTGCACGTCGCGGACGTACCAGCTCTCCACGACCACGAATGAATCGAACGCCACCGACGAGCGCAATTTCTCCCATGCTCTCCTCCGGCGGGTGCGGTCCGAAGTGCTCCTCGACATGGTGACGAGCGTCACCGACACGAAGAACAAGTTCTCCGGCCTACCGACCGGCGCACGGGCCGTGCAGATCGCCGACGGCAACACGTCGACCTACTTCCTCACCACCTTTGGCCGGGCCACCCGCGGGACGGTCTGCTCGTGCGAGGTGAAGATGGAGCCCAACCTTTCGCAGGCCCTCCACCTCCTCAACGGCGACACGGTGCAGGGGAAGATCCAGCAGGGGGGGCTGATCAAGCGGCTCCTCGACGCCGGCCAGCCTCCCGAAGCGATCATCGACGAAATCTATCGACGGAGCCTCACCCGCCTGCCGACGGAGAAGGAAAAGGGGGCGATGCTGGCGATCGTCAGGGAGGATCAGAATCCGCAGCAGGCCCTCGAGGACGGATTCTGGGCGATCCTCAATTCCCGTGAGTTCGTTTTCAATCACTGACCGGAAATCCGGGCATCGCCCGGGGAACCCACTGCCATGACCATCACTCGCCTTCAACTCGCGGCCGCCTTGGCTTTCGGTGTCTCGGCGTTCACTTCACCGGTCGTTGCGGCTGATGACGCCATGACGTTCGATGACAATGTCCTGCCGGTTTTGCGGCAGCGGTGCGGGAGCTGCCACAACCCCGACAAGAAGGCGGGCGGCCTCGACATCACCACGTACACCGGGCTGCTGGCGGGGGGCGGGTCGGGCGGCTCCATCGAGCCGGGCGATGCGTCGGCGAGCTATCTCTACCGGCTTGTCACCCAGGAGGACGAGCCGAAGATGCCCCCCGATTCCCCGCCGATCCCGGAGGAGGAGCGGGCGATCCTCAAGCGGTGGATCGACGGCGGGATCCTCGAGAACCGGGGGAGCAAGGCGGCGGCCCCCAAGAAGAAGAAATTCAATCTCGCCATGAGCACGGCGCCGACGGAGCGTCCGGCGACGGTCCCCCTCCCGGCCCACATCCCGCTCGAGCCGGCCATCCACACCCGTTCGCTCAATGCCTGCACGTCGATCGCCACGAGCCCCTGGGCGCCGCTTGCGGCCGTCTGTGGCCAAAAACAGGTTCTCCTCTATCGCACCGATACGCGCGAACTTGCCGGCGTCCTTCCCTTCCCTGAAGGACGGCCGCAGGTGCTCCAATTCAGCCGCAACGGCAGCCTCGTCCTCGCTGGCGGCGGCCGGGGGGGGGCCAGCGGCAAGGTGGTGGTATGGAGTGTCGACAGCGGCCGCCGCGTGATGGAGATCGGGGACGAGCTCGACACCGTGCTCGCCGCCGACATCAGCTCCGATCACCGGTTGGTGGCCCTCGGCGGCCCGCAGAAGGTGGTGCGGGTCTACTCGACCGAGACCGGTGAGCGCCTTCACGAGATGAAGAAGCACACCGACTGGGTGACGGCCGTCGGCTTCAGCCCGGACGGCGTTCTCCTCGCCACCGGTGACCGCAACGGTGGCGTGATGGTGTGGGAATCGGGAACAGGGCGCGATTATCTGACGCTCGCAGGCCACACCGCGGCGATCACGGCCGTCTCCTGGCGCGGGGATTCAAACCTCCTCGCCACCGGCAGCGAAGACGGCACGATCCGCCTCTGGGAGATGGAAAACGGCGGCCAGGTGAAGAGCTGGAACGCCCACGGTGGCGGTGTCGCGGCGCTGGAGTTCACCCGTGACGGCCGGATCGTCAGCATCGGCCGCGACAAGCAGCCGAAGATCTGGGCCCAGGATGGCAACCAGCAGAAGGCCTTCGACCCCTGCATCGATCTCGGGCTGGCGGTCTCCTTCTGCGATGAAACCGATGCGGTGATCGTCGGCGACTGGACGGGGGAGATCCGCGTCTGGAAGGCTGCCGACGGGGAGCGTCTCAGCGGGATCACGAGCAATCCGGAGCCGATCGCCACACGGATCGCCGCAGCCGAAAAGGCGGTGGCGGAGCGGGGGCCGGCCGTCGAGCCGGCGAAGGCCGCAGCCGCGGAGGTCGCCGGCCAATTGGCGGGCATGCAGCAGGCCTACGACGGCCTCATGCAGGCGAAGGTGGGGGCTGACACGCAACTGGCAGAGATGCAAAAAGGGTTTGATGCGGCGATGGTGGTGAAAACAGAGGCGGCGGCGGCGTATACGGTCGTCACCGACGCCGCGGTGGCCGCAGCCCGCGACCTCGCCCCGCTCGTCGAGTCCCAGGCCAAGTCGCTCGCGGCGGTGGCCCAGAATCCAGCCGACGAGGGGGCGAAACAGTCGATGGCCGAGGTCGGGGAGAAACTCCGGCTCCAGCGCGAGGCGATCGCGGCCCGCGAGGCCGAGCTGATGGCCTCCGCCACGCGGATGGCCGACGTCGAAAAGAAGCTCGCCGAGACGACCGCCCAGCGTGACCAGTCCAAGGCCGTTGCCGACCAGATGGCGGCCAAGATCGCCGAGATGACGCCTGGCCTCGAGGCGCTGAAGACCTCTGCCGCGGCGGCGGCAACGAAAGTGGCGGAGCTCTCGACCCAACTCGACGCCGCCCGGGCCGATGTGGCGCGCTGGCAGGGGGAACAGGTCTTCGTCCAGAAGTTCGCCGAGCTTTCGGGGGCGGTGGCCGCCCGTGAGGAGGTCGTCCGGCAGGCGGAGACGAAGGTGGCCGAGATCCGCGGCAAGATGGCCGGGGACGACCAGGCCCGGCGCGGCATCGAGGCGCAGAAAGCAGAACGCATGAAGGCCGTCGAGGTCCTCTCTGCGGCCCTCGCTGCTGCAGCTGGCGAGCACGCCGCGCTGCTCGAGAAGATCGCCAAACGCCAGCAGGAAATCGTGGCCCAACAAGCAACGATCGACACGATCGCGAAAGCTTCCGGGATGCTCGAGCAGGCCGCCACCCACACGAAGGCCGCGCTCGACGTCGCTGCCGGTGATGCCGAGCTCGCTGCCGCCCACAAGCTCCTCGTCGACACGCTGACCGCGAAGGCGGCCCAGGTGAAGGCGATGCGGGAGGGGATGGAGGCCCTGGCCGCCGAACGGTCCGGCTGGGAGAAGCAGGCGGCCGAGACAGTGGCGATGATGGAGAAGCGGCAGGCCGAGATGACGGCGCTGGTTGCCGCGGCAGCCGAGATGGACGGGCCGCTGGCCGAGGCGGCGAAGGTGGTGGAAGGAGCGGCCGCGGCCGTCGCGGCAGCCGAGGCCGAAGCGGCTGCCAGGCAGGCCGAGGTGGAGGCCGCCGTCCGCGATCTCCTCGCCCTCCAGGGAATCCAGCAGGGTATCCAGGCTCCGCCACCGCAGCCGTGAGGCCGATCGGGGGGCTCAATCCACGGCCGGCTTGACGAGCCCGCGGATGAGGAGATCGTCCCCCAGGAGCGTCGTCTTCTCGACAACGATCCGCTGGGCGGCCCCCACGCTGGCGGCCCCGCGCCCGGCGATCGCGGCGGGGGCCCCGGAGCCACCGAGGAGCTTCGGTGCGACGAACGCCCATGCCTCGTCGATGAGGCCGCCGTCGCGGAGGCTCCCGAGGATCCCGGAGCCCCCTTCGACGAGGAGGTTCGTGAGACGCTCCCGGCCGAGGTGCGCCAGGAGCGAGACCAACCGCGCGTCGCGGTCGGTCTCCGTCCCGCGCCAAATCCCGCACCCGAGCAAACGGAGCACCTCGAGCCGCTCCTGCGGCGCTTCCGGCCCGACGGCCACCAGCACGGGGATCTCACGGGCGGTCTGCACCAGCCGGCTCGTCGCCGGCAGACGGGCGGTTGAATCGACCACGATACGGAGTGGGATCCGTGCCCCCGGTGGACGCGACGTGAGAAGCGGATCATCGGCAAGCGCCGTCCCCACGCCGACCATGATCGCATCCATCCGGCCGCGGAGCGCGTGAACGACCCCCCGCGAGGCCGCGCCCGAGATCCACCGCGAATCCCCGCCGCTGGCCGCGATCCGGCCGTCGAGGCTCATCGCCCACTTGGCGATCACCCACGGTCGACCCGAGCTGACGAGGCGGCGGAACGGCGCCGTGAGACGTGTGGCCGCCTCCTCCAGAACCCCGCTCTCGACCTCGAGTCCGGCGGCCCGCAGGCTCGCGATCCCGCCACCGTCGACCGCCGGGAAGGGATCGCCCGCTCCGATCACCACCCGACGGATCCCCGCCGCGATCACCGCGGCCGTGCAGGGGGGGGTCTTGCCGTGGTGGCAGCAGGGCTCGAGCGTCACCACGAGGGTGCCGCCGCCGGCCGCCTCCCCCGCGGCCTCGAGCGCCATCACCTCGGCGTGCGGGCCGCCATGGCGCTCGTGCCATCCCTCGCCGACGACCCGCCCGTCGGCCGTGAGTACGACGGCGCCAACCTGCGGATTCGGCTCCACGAAGCCTTCGCCACGGCGGGCCAGTTCGAGGGCCCGCTCCATTGCCGACGCTTCCGATCGCATGTCAGCTGCCGGGGGTCCAGATGGCCTTCTTCTCTCCCTGGGGAGGGGCCTGACCACCTCCACCGGGAGTCCAGATCCCCCCACCAGAAGAGGCTGTCGCCGCGGCTCCGGCTGATCCGGCCCCACCGAGCGTGGTCGGGGCAGCACCGCCGGCACGGGCCGCGGCCAGCCCGGGGAGGTCGATGCCTGCCTCCATGAGAACCTCCGCCACTGCCTCCATGGTCCGGGCGTCGCGGGAATGTTCCCGGCGGAGATGGTCGAGGAGCCGCATGGTGTCGGCCTGGTCGCCACGCTGGAGGCGGATCCTCAATTCGTTGACGTCGACCATGCCGTCGTTGGCCTTCAGCTCCGTGGTCATCTTCCGCAACTCGGCGATGATCTCGAGCTTCCGCACACTCCCCTGGGCGCGATCCTCGAGAAACGACAGCGCCTCCCAGCGCTCTTCCGAGGTGGCATCGGCGCGGGCGAGGATCGCCTCCGCGGCCCGCTCGGCGGCGAGGTCGAAGCCGGCATCGGCCGCCATCAGGAACAGCCCGCGCAGCTCACCCCGATCGAGTCCCTCGAGGACCACCCGGTGCCAGCGCATCGGCGGCACCTCTTCGAGCGGCTTGGCCGAGGGAATCGGCGCGGCGGTCTTCATCCCGAGCTTCTCCCGCATCCCGATCCAGGCCGCGGTGGCGTCGGCACGGCGGCTGGTCGCCTCCCCCTCGACGACGAGCGCCTCGACACGGACGGCCCCGTCCCCGTCCGCGAGCGCCTGACGGGGGGTTTTGCCGAGGAGCTCCGGGAGCGGCGTGTCGGGCCAAAGCGCGTTGAAGCGGCCCCACAGCGCTGATCGCTGGACGTCGAGGAGACGATCGAGCGGCCCGGGCTCCCCCGCAGGGGTCCCGGTGGGCGGGGCAGCGGGGGGCACCAGGCGGAATTGCGTGGCCAGGAGCCAGGTCGTCGGCGTCGCCACCGGGAGATTTCCTCCGTCCGGCAGGCGTGCGAACGTGACCTTCGTGAGCCCGGCGACGATCCCCTCGGCCTCCCCGACATCGGGCTCGAAACCCTGGAGAACGACCTCGGCCTCATGGTCGGTCTGCCGGCCGAAGACGAGGAGCGTCGCCAGTTGGCGTCCCGGGATCGCGGCCTCGGTGCCGGCATCGTAGACCCGCCACACCGACCGCGGCGGCACCGCCCCGCGGGATACCCACTCGGAACGTTCGAAGGGGGTGGGCTCGAGCCGACCATCCTTGCGGAATCGGTCCTCGAGGAGATCGAGGCCGTCACCGCTGGCATCGTCGGCCGGAAGGGCCCCGGCGACACGGATGAGGGGGATCGACGGCGAGCGATCCTTGTCAGCCTCGGTCTCGAGTGCCATTGCCCGCCCGGTCGCCTCCACGGCCGCGTCGTGGTCGGCGCGGCGGAGCTTCGCCACCTGCGACCAGGCCTCGGCCGCCTCGAAGGGAAGGGCGAGGAGCTCGCAGACCCGGGCCAGGTTCGCGAACACCTCCGGGCTCTCCCCAGCGATTTTCTTCAGGCTTCGGAAGGTCGTCAGCGCCTTCCCGAGCCGCCACTCGCGGGCGGCCTTCAGCGCGATGTCGAACTCGAAGCGCCAGGTGGCATTCTCGGGGCAGGTCTCGAATGGGACGCGGGCGCGGAGGGCCGCCGGGACGCCGGCCGAGCCGACGACGGAGGCGAGCATGTGCCGATCCTCCGCGGTGCCGATCCCGGCATCGGTGAGCCACTCCACGATCCCCTGGGCAAAGCCGGATTGGCCGGTCTGCGCGGCGACCTGCACGAGGGTGGCGGCGATCCCTTCCATCTCCGGTCCGATCTCGGCTCCGGCCGCCTCGCGGGCCTTGTCGAACAGCGCGGCGGCCTCCTGGATCCGGCCGTTGATCGCCTCCGCCAACGACGCCTGGCCGAGGGCGAGGGGGTTGGCCGGGAATGCCGCCAGGAACTCCGCGGCCCCCGTGGCCGCCTCGGCGAACTTCCGTGTGGCGAACTGGAGCTTCGTGCGCGTCGCGAGGAGACAGGCCCGCCCCGGCGTCTTGGTGAGTTGACGCTCGACCTGCTGCAGGGCTGCACTCACCTGGTCCCCGTCAAGGAGCCGGTCGACCTGCTCGAGCTCGCCGACGAGATCCTGGCAGCAGAACTTGATCTTCTTCCCCGTTCCCCCGGGGCAGGCAGCGTAAGGATCGATCGGCATGCGCAGGCGAACTCCGGTGGTCGGAAACGAACAGATTTGGAGCTTTTGAATGTACCAGAGGCCGGCACGGGCGGGAGGCAGTGGGCGGGGGCCATTTGCCCCGTTCCACGGGGCCCTGCATACTCTTGGTTTGGAGCGCGGTCAGGCGGCCGGCGCGACCAGAGCCCGGCCCCCTTCGTCGCGGTCGGCGGATCTCCGGACCCGCCCGGTCTGCGGTTCCCGGACGACGGTCCCTACTCGCCATGCGCCAGCCGCGTATCCTCGTCGTCGATGCCGCCGGGCCGGCTGGCCTCCCGTATGCCAGGCTCGTGGCCCGGCTGCAGCCGATGGAGCTGCGGGTCGAGTGGTCGGTGGAGAAGGCGGTCGACAGCCTCTCCCGCGACCCCTGGGATCTGGGGATCCTCGCCGTCCGCGACGGGCAGTCGGCTGATCCGCTCCACGCGGCGCTCCGCCGCGCCGACCCCCGTCTCCCCCTCGTCGTCGTCGATCCGCACCCGTCGGTCGAAGCCGCCCGCGCCTGCCTCAAGGCCGGCCCCTGTGATTATCTCGGGACGGCCCAGGTCGAGGCGGGCCTCGAAGACGCGTTGGTAAGGCTCCTGGCGACGAGCCGGCAGCGGGACGCCGAGGAGGTGCTGCGGCGCGTCGTCGAACGCCCGTACTCTTTCGAGGGATTCCTCGGCGAAAGTCCGCCGATGAGGCTGGTCTACTCGGTCATCGAACGAGTGGCGGCGAGCAACGTCGACGTTCTCGTCACCGGCGAGACGGGGACCGGCAAGGAGCTCGTCGCGCGGGCGATTCACCAGCGGAGCCGACGGGCCCAGGGGCCGTTCGTGCCGGTCGACTGCGGCGCCATCCCCGATGCGCTGTTGGAGAGCGAATTGTTCGGTCATGAACGGGGGGCTTTCACCGGGGCCGATGCCCGCCGGATGGGGCTGATCGAGTTCGCTGACGGCGGTACGCTGTTCCTCGACGAGGTCGGGGAGTTGGCTCTCCCGCTCCAAGCCAAGCTCCTCCGGGTCCTCCAGGAGCGCCGTGTCCGACGGGTCGGGGCCCGCCAGGAGAATGCCGTCGACGTCCGCGTCGTTGCCGCCACGTCGCGGCCGATCGACGAGATGGTGGAGCGGGGAGGTTTCCGCCGTGATCTCTTCTACCGCATCAATGTCGTCCGCATCGATCTTCCCCCGCTGCGGCTGCGCGGTGACGACATCGGCCTGTTGGCGGAATGGTTCGCCAACCGCGCCGGGCAGGAGATGGGCCGGCCGGTGGCGGGGCTCTCGACCGATGCCTACCAGGTGCTGAAGAATTACCACTGGCCGGGGAATGTCCGCGAGCTCCAGAACGTCGTCCGTCGGGCGATCGCCATGGCCCGCGGGCCGATGGCGGGTGTCGATGATCTCCCCGACGACGTCGTCTCCGCGGCCGGCCGTTCCGCCGGCGCCGAAGCGGGCGCGATCGGCTTCTTCGCCCAGCGGGCCGAGCAGGTGGCCCGTTTCGAGCGGACCTATCTGACCGAGCTCCTCTCCCGGCATCTCGGCGATGTCTCGGCGGCCGCCCGCGAGGCCCGCCTCCCACGCGGCACGCTCTACAGACTGATGAAGTCACACGCCCTCGACGGGCCGAGCTTCCGCCGGCCGCCGGAGCCGCGGGCGGATGCCCCCCCGGCCGACCAGAACGGTTGAGCCCGAGTCGGCAGGAGTGTCTCATCGGCGCGACACCGCGCCACGCTGGCGCGACAGCCGTTCCCGGGGCGGATTCCCCGGGGTGGCGGGCGTGTACGGGCCGGCAGGCCGACCGACGATGTGCCATCGGCGCGACGCATCCCGACCGGGCCCTCACCTCTGAAACCCGGTCGCGGAGCCTGAATCAGGCGTTGTATCCCTTTCGGCAGGTTTGGCATGCCGCGTGCTCTTTCGGACGGTCGAGGGCCGGTCGCGACGATCGGTGCCATCGAGTCCACACCAACACACCCGTCCAGGAGTCCGTGCCATGAAGAAGATCGAAGCAATCATCCGCCACTTCAAGCTCGAAGAGGTCAAGGATGCACTGAATGCCGCCGGTGTCCGCGGCATGACCGTCACCGAGGTCCGCGGCTTCGGCCGCCAGAAGGGGCACACGGAGACCTACCGTGGCGCCGAGTACTCCGTCGACTTCCTCCCCAAGGTGAAGATCGAGGTCGTCGTCAGCAACGAGGAGGCCCCGGGCGTGATCAACAAGATCATGACCACCGCCCGCACCGGTCAGGTCGGTGACGGCAAGATCTTCGTCACCGATCTCGCCGATGTCGTGCGCATCCGCACCGGCGAGACGTCCGGCGCCGCCATTTGACGTCGCGGCGGCGCGGCCAGCCCTGGCCGTGCCGCCTTGGCCTGCCGCGGCGAACGCCGAGGGTTCGCCGGGCAGGCGGGCGGTCGTACCTCCGGGCCATGGAGGACGTGCCCCGCCGCCGGGATGCGGTGTCCGGAGTGGACAATGCTTTGGTTGGCGTTGTTCACCGACGGCCAGTGTCAAGTCGCCAGGGGGCGGGTCATCTCCGCAGGGATCACCCAGCGGTCGTAATCCTCGGCACTGACGTACCCGGAGGCGACGGCGGCAGCCTTCAGGCTCGTCCCCTCGAGATGGGCCTGCTTCGCGATCTTCGCCGCTTTCTCGTAGCCGATGTGGGTGTTGAGGGCGGTGACGAGCATCAACGACTCGTCGAGGTGCTGACGGATGCGGGTGAGGTTCGGCTCGATGCCGACGGCGCAGTGGATCCGCATCGAGTCGCAGGCATCGGCCATCAGGTCGGCCGACTCGAGCACGTTGTGGAGCATCACCGGCTTGTAGACATTGAGCTGGAAATTGCCCTGCGAACCGGCGAAGGCCACGGCAGCATCGTTCCCGAACACCTGCACGCAGACCATCGTCATCGCCTCGCACTGGGTCGGGTTCACCTTCCCCGGCATGATCGAGCTTCCCGGTTCGTTCTCCGGGATCGAGATCTCTCCGATCCCGCAGCGTGGCCCGGAGGCGAGCCAGCGGATGTCGTTGGCGATCTTGAGCAGCGCCATCGCCAGGCTCCGCTCGGCGGCACTGACATCGACAAGCGCATCGTGGGCCGAGAGGGCGGCGAATTTGTTGTCCGCTGACACGAACGGATGGCCCGTCTCACGGGCGATGAACTTCGCCGCGACGTCTCCGAACTGCGGATGGGCGTTGAGCCCGGTGCCGACGGCGGTGCCACCGATCGCCAGTTCGTAGAGCCCAGGAAGGGCCCGCTCGATCGCGGCCATCCGGTCGTCGAGCTGCGCCCGCCAGGCCGATACCTCCTGGCCGAGCGTGATCGGCGTGGCGTCTTGCAGGTGGGTGCGGCCGATCTTGACGATGTCGGCCGTCCGCTGCTCGAGGTCGGCGAACACGTCGCGCAGCTGGCGCACCGCCGGGAGGAGACGGTCGTGGATCACCTCAACGGCGGCGATGTGCATCGCCGTGGGGAAGGTGTCGTTCGACGACTGGCCGCGGTTGACGTCGTCATTGGGATGGACAGGCTTCTTCGAGCCGATCTCGCCGCCGGCGATCTCGATGGCCCGGTTCGAGATCACCTCGTTGGCGTTCATGTTCGACTGTGTGCCGCTGCCAGTCTGGAAGACAACCAGCGGGAAATGGTCGTCGAGCTTCCCGGCGATCACCTCGTCGGCCGCCTGGACGATGAGCTTGACGCGATCGGCCGGAAGTTGCCCGAGCTCGCCGTTGGCCAGCGCTGCCGATTTCTTGAGGATGCCGAGCGCCTTCTTCACCGCCCGCCCCCACTGGAAACGGTCGACGCCGATCTTGAAATTGTCGCGGGAGCGTTCCGTCTGGGCGCCCCAGTAACGATCGGAGGCGACCTGCACGGCCCCCATGCTGTCGGTCTCGGTGCGCGTCGGCGTGGCGGCGGTCATGGAGCGGATCCGGAGGAGAGGGAATGGACAGCGAGTGCGCGGGGGCCGCCGCTGGGAGGATTCTTTTTCCCGCATCGTGCCCCCGGTTTCAACCGTGGGCCGGGGCTCGCCCGGAAGCCGATCAGCGCCGCAGGATGCGGCGGGCAGGAGATGGGAATGGGGCGGCGACCTTCGCCGGGTTCGGCGTCAACGGGACGGGCAGTTCGCCGAGCGAGATTGCCAGCCAGCCGTCGGTACTGACGGCTTGGAGGACCTTCATGTCGGCGAGACGGGGATTGGTGACGAACGCCTCGGGGAGGAGCGGCAGGGGGCGTTCCTTGGGGAAGATCTTTCCGAACACCGCCCGCAGCGCGATCTCGGCCCGCCCCTGGTGCCCCGGGCCGCCAAGGTGGACCGGTCCCTCGCGCTCGAGGAACAGCTGCGGATCGTCGGCCTTCGGTCGGTACGTGACGCTGGCGACGATGTCGTGCCAGCTGCGGCGGCCACTTTCGATCGCCTCGAGCGCCACGCGGATGTGGACGAGGCCGTCGCGACATTGCACCCGCAGCGGTTGCTCCCGGGCAAAGGTCACCACGACGTCCTCGGGGAGCTCATCGGGAATCTGGGGCTCGACCCCGGCACGCTCGCAGAGGAGACAGACGAGCTCCTCCAGCGGTAGCCGCTGGCCGGCGAGCCCGAGGCGCTCGAGGCCGTTGTTGATGGCCGACTCGTGGATCTGCACCGAGAGCATCGAGCCGCTCGGGGCCCGCGGCCGCGGCGTGTGGGCCGCGAGTTGATCGTCGCCGGCGAGCCGGAGCTTCGCCATGGCGATCCCGTCAACGGTCTCCATTGCCACGGGGGTCGGCTCGAGTCCCAGCTTCACCAGCGGGCCCCAGGCCTGCCTGCGGATTCGTTCCGCGGCGGCGAGGAGTTGCGGCTCGACCTGCTGATCGACCTCCCGGCAGGCACGGGCGACGATCTTGTCGATCACTTCGCGGTTGGCCTCGGGGAGATGCTCGTCGTGCTGGTTGCGGGCGATGTTCCGCACGAGCGAACGCATGATCGGCACCCCGTCGAAGCTCGTCTGGATGTCGGCGAGTTGCGATCGCGACGACGCCGACCCGGTGGCCTGGCCGACCCGCAGGCCCGTTCCCCCCACGCTCACCGGCTTGCGGACCGAGAACGACGAGGCACCGCGCGAGGTCAGCGCGACCGGGCCCGATTCGGTGACCGTCCGGGAGGCGACGTCGCCGCGGACTTCGAGCACCAGCGAGATCCCGCGGGCATCGGGGCTGAAGCGGACGGAGGTCGATTGCTCGACCCGGCTCGTGCCGCGCACCTGTCGGCCGAGGACGGTGTCGTCGACCGGCGCCGTCGTCACCTGGGCGGGGGGCATGACCCGCTCCATGAACTTCTGGTGGACGGCGACGCGGACATTGGCCGCCGCATACTGATTGCGGACGGCGGTGGCGAAGTCGACGAGGGGAGGGCTGCCACTGGCCGCGAGCGTGTCGATGGCCTCGATAGCCAGCGCCCCCTCCGCCGGTGTCGGCGCCGACTCATACCGCTCGAGGGTCGCCAGGAGCGCGTCGATCGTGTCGCCGTGCAGCGGGGCCGGGGGGGGATCGGCCGGAGGATCGTCGGCACCTGATCGGGTGCCGGTGGTCGCGGCGGCACAGGCCCCCTGCCACACCAGCGCACGGCGCTGCGTGGCGAGCGCGGCCCGACGGATGCCGGCGGCAGTCACAGGATCGGCCGCGGCCGTGGCGAGCTTCAGCCCCTCCTCCACTCGAATGCCGAGCTGTTCGAGGGGGCCGGCAGCGATCGGATCGGCCGGGCCGGTGGTGGCGAGGATCTCCCGGACGATTCTGGCGGTCTCCACCGACCAGGCGGCGGCTGGGCCCTCCGTCTTGGCGGTCTGGTCGAGTTGCTTCAGGAGCGTCGCCGGCACCGGCCAACCCCCGGCGGAGGTTTCTTGCCCGGCGGGCCCCCGGTCGTCCCGGGAGGCGACTCGGTCTCGCGCCAAGAGTCGTTCACCAGAGCGGAGGCGCTCGAGGAGTCGGCTGCCGGTGGCAGGGGCACTCGCCTGGCGCTGGGGGAAGGGGACGACGCTCCCCCGCGAGGCCCGGAGGTCGTCGAACGATTCCCGGATCCATTCGGCGACCGGTCCGCGGCGGGCACTCGGATTTGCGTCGAGCTGCGGCACGACTGCCGCTGCCCCCTCGACGCATTCGACGGCGGCGTTGTCGGGGGCCCGATCACCGGCACGGGCACCGAGTGATTCGGTCGCTGGACTGGTCTCGAGGAGCGGAACAACCAGGCCCGCCGGCGTGTCGATGGGCTCACCATACTGGACGAGCGACACCGGCGGGCGGTACCGAGCATGGTCCGTTGGCTGGAGGGGGGCCGCATCGAGGGGGTCGCCGGGGAGCCTCGCGGGGGCGGGCGTCGGCCGGGATCGGGGCGATGGGGCTCCGGCCGGAGAGGCGATGAGCACGGCCACGCGGCCCGCCACCGGAGGTCCACCCCGTAGCGAGGTCTCCGCCGCAGCGGGTCGTGGCACCGATGGCCGGCCTGTGGCGGGGCAGCGTGCCGAGCGGAGGAGCGAGATGGAGGCCGGCTGCGGTGCCGCAGGGCTGGCTTCGCCGGCAACGGTCGTGGCCCGGGAGGCGAATCGATGCGGGAATGAAGACGGGGTCTCCGCCCCGGGCCGGAGGCCGTAATACTGGGCGTGCCCCACCAATCCCAGGCCGGAACTGGCCACGAGACCGGAGAGGAAAACCGCCGCGACGATCCTGCCGCCCGCCTGCTGCGACATACCGACTCATGTCCCCGCGAGGGGAGTCACCTGGTCTGGTCGAAACAGGTTGAGCAGGACAGTCCCGCCACGATTCCCGTCTCCGTCGAACGACCTCAATGTGAGATCGACACGCATGGAGGGAAAAATCGATCCGGTCGGGGTGATACCGTCATATCCCGCAGGTGCCGCAGCTTCGCCAGCCTGCCGGGGCGTCCAGGCGCTCCCCTCGTTCCGCGCCGACGTGGTCGCCCGGCTTCAGGTGCGGACGGGGCGCGACGCTGGGGGGGCCGGGGGAGCAGGTTCCAGCCGCGCGCTCCAGGCATCGACGAGGGTGGGAAGGTGGGCGTTGCGTTCGATCCCGTCGAGGGCATCGAGCGTCAGACGGAGACCGTCGATCGCGTCGTCGGCCGTCCCTCCCCAGCCGGCGACGGCCCGCTCGAGGAGCCGATCGGTGGACGCCCCGTCGGGCCGTCCGGTCGGTGCCACTTCGCCCCCCTCGGCGTCGTGTCGCAGGGCGGCGCGGAAGAAATCGATCGCCGTACCGAGGACAATCCGCAGTCGAGCGCGGCGCGGCGGCGCGTCCTTCCCCGCGGCTTCGACGCAGGCCTGGACTTCCCTCGACAGCTCGACGCCGTGGAACGGTCGGGCGGAGAGGAGCTCGAGGAGCCGGGCACGAAACGACTCGATCTCCGGATCGAGGAGGAGGCGGGCGCGGGTGATGCTCCCTCCACTCCGCGCGGCGGCGGCGGCGATGGCTGCCGCTTCGGGGCCGGCCGGGTCGGTCGCGCCGGCCGTGAGCACCTGCCTCACCACGTCGGGGTCGAGGGGCGCGAAGCGAATGATCTGCGACCGCGAACGGATCGTGGGGAGTTGGCGCTCGAGCGCCGTCCCGACGAGGACGATCACGGCACCGTCGGGGGGCTCCTCGAGCGTCTTCAACAGGCAGTTGGCCCCCTCCTCGGCGAGGTGATCGGCATCGAGGATGATCGCCACCTTCCGCTTCCCGACAGCCGGCCGCAGCAGGATCCGCCAGCACAAGCCCTCGCGCATCCGATGCTCCCGGTCGCCGATGAATGCCTCGAGCGGGATCGTGGCCCGGTCCTCCGGTTTCTCGACGACGTCGATGTCGGGATGACTCCCGGCCGCAGCCTGCAGGCACGACACGCAGGCCCCGCAGGCGACGAGGCCCGGACGGGGGGCGAGGCAGACGAGCGACTTCGCCAGCGCCCTGGCGAACGAACCCTTGCCGATCCCCTCCGGGCCGATAAACAGATAGGTGCCGGCGATCCGGCCGCGGGCCTCGGCGGCGACGAATCTGCCGACGACATCGTCATGCCCCTCGATGCCCTGCCAGCCCATCGTGACACCTTTCCCGGGGAGCGATCCGTCCCTCTGGACTCAATCCAGCCGCCGCGCCACCGCGGCGCGGATCTGCTCGCCGACGCTCACCATGTCGGCCGTCGCGTCGACGATTTCAAATCGGTCGGGGGCCGCGGCCGCCTCGCGGAGATAGCCCGCGCGCAGCCGGTGACGGAACTCGGCCCCGCGGCTCTCGAGGCGATCGAGAGGACGATTCATGCGGGCCGTGGCGGCGGCGGGATCGAGGTCGAGGAGGAGGACCAGATCGGGAGCGATCCCGCCGGTGGCGATCCCACCGACGGCGCGGACGACCTCCGGATCGAGCGACCCGGCATGCCCCTGGTAGACAATGTTTGCCGGGAGGTAACGGTCCGACACGACCCACGCTCCGCGCTCGAGCGCCGGGGCGATCACAGCGCTGACCAGTTGCGCCCGCGCGGCCATGTAGAGGAGCATCTCGGTCGTCGGGGCAAGGGGAATCTCCTGGCGGTGGAGGAGGATCTGCCGAATGGCGTCGCCGGCCGGCGTGGCCCCGGGGTCTCGGCATGACACCACGGCGTGGCCGCGGCCACGGAGCCATTCCACGAGCGGCGTCACCTGGGATGACTTGCCGGAGCCGTCGATTCCCTCCAGCACGATGAAGCGTGCCTTTGGCCGTGGGTGGGGCACGTCAGCCATGCTTTCCTCCCCCGTCAGCCGCGGCGAGGCGGAGGAGGCCGAGTGGATCCACCGGATCGAGCGCCGCGACCTTTTTCGCCGTGTCGAGGGCCATTCCCTTGCGGCCCGATTCGAGAAGGGCGTGGACGAGCCCCTTGGCCGACTCGAAGAACGGTCGATTGCCGGGGAGCGCGTAGGGGAGCGGCCGCGGATTTCCCGCCGTCTCCAGCGCCCTGAAGCCGAGCTCGACGGCCCGGCCGAAGTGGCCGCGGGCGAGCTTCGGATCATCCTCTTCCAGCGCAAGCAGACCGAGCTGGAGGTGGGCTTCGAGGAAGTCGGGGCACTCGGAGAGGAGCCAGACGAGCTCTTCTCGGGCGATCTCCGTCTCCCCTGCCTCGATCATCGCCTCGACTTCGTCCATGTCCTCGCGCCTCCGCCGGGCACAGCGGGGGTGGATGAGCTCCCAGGCCGGGGCTGCGAGGCTCGGCAGCATCACCATCTCCCCTTCCCCCGCCACGGTCGTCGTCCGCCGCTCCACCCGGAGGATCTTGTCGACTTTGCCCGTCGCCTTCCCGGTCGACTGACCGGTGGCGGGAGCCGCCTTCTTCCGCCGCGGGGCATCGCCGCCACGCTTCCCCGGGGGCCTTGGCGCGGACTGGTCTCCTGGGGCGGGGTAGAGAGGATCGGTCGACGGGTCGTCCGGACTGGCCATGGCGCTGCGGCTGGGGGACCGACGGGGAGAACACCGGGAAATCGAACGAGAGGCTACACTGCCGGCGGGTCGTGCCAAGGTGCCACGGCGGAACGGATTCCGGGTCGATCCCCAACCTTCGTTGGAAACGATCCACCACCACTTGGCAAGGGGTCATGGCGCAGGAGCCTCGGACCGAGCGGCGCGAACGGATCGGCCGGCCGGCCGCCGGGCGGGGCGAAAAGCGACCCACCGGCGGTCCCCGCGACCTCGTCGATGGGCCGATTTCGGCGCCCCTCCGGGCTGAAAGCGAGGCGATCCAGGCAGCCCTCCTCGGCTGGTTCAAGCGGGTGGGTCGTGATCTCCCCTGGCGTCGAGGGACCGATCCCTACCGCACCTGGATCAGCGAGGTGATGCTCCAGCAGACGCAGGTCGATCGGGTCGTCGATTTTTTCTTCCGCTTCATGGAGCGGTTTCCGACCGTCACGCAGCTCGCGGCAGCGCCGGAAGCCGACGTGCTCCGCGCCTGGGAAGGGCTGGGGTACTACCGCCGGGCCCGGCAGCTCCACGCCGCCGCGAAGCGGATCGTCGCTGACCACGGGGGCCATCTGCCGGACACCGCCCCGGCGCTGCGGGCGCTTCCCGGTATCGGTCGATACACCGCCGGGGCGATCGCATCGATCGCTTTCGATCGCCCCGAGCCGATCGTCGAGGCGAACTCGCGCCGCGTCCTCGCCCGTCTGGCTGCCCATGCGGCGCCGCTGGTCGGCACCGCCGGCGACGGACCGATCTGGGAGATCGCCGCGGCGCTGCTTCCGCCGCGGCGGGCCGGCCTGTGGAATCAGGCGCTGATGGATCTCGGGGCAATGATCTGCACGCCCCGCAGCCCGCTCTGCCCACGCTGTCCGCTCGCAGACCACTGTCTCGCCCTGGCGACCGGGCGGGTCGGATCGATCCCCGCGGCCACGCCCCGGCGCTCGGTGATCGAGCTGAAGGAGACGGCCGTCGTGGTCCGGCGCGGGTCGAGGGTCTTGGTCGTCCGGCGCGGCGCGGGGGAGTGGTGGGAGGGGTTGTGGGATTTCCCCCGGCTGCCCGCCAGAGAGATTCTCGCGCCGCTGGGCAGTGGCCGTCGGCGTGTCGTCGGCCACTGCAGCTACTCCGTCACGCATCATCGGGTCGCGGTCACCGTCTCGGTCTGTGAGGCGAGTCGTCAGGGGCCGCGGCGCGACGATCTGGAGTGGGTCGACGGGGAATCGCTCGCCGCCCTGGCGATGACGGCGCCGGGCCGCCGGATCGCGGCACTGGCACGCGGGGCTGGGGTGGCCGGCCGCCAAGGCGCCGGAGCGTCGCGGCCGCGGCGTGGCTAGAATGCAGAGAATCCCTGCGCTCGGAGCCAAACGATGCCGTCGCCATTCTTGTGCCAGCGTGACCCGTTGCCCCCCGTTGTGGTCGGGCTGGGAAGCGTGCTGTGGACGGCGGCCGCGCTGGTGCTGCAGACCGGCTGGCTCCAGGCTGCCGGGCCGGCAGGCGCCTTTGAAGACGCCGTTGGCCCCCTCCTGGCCCGGTTTTGCAACGAATGCCACGCCGGTGACACGCCGGAGGCTGGGGTCCGTCTCGACGATCGGCACCCCGACCTCGCCAAGACGATCGACCGCGGGCTGTGGCTCAAGGTCCTGCGGCAGATCGAGGGGGGGGTGATGCCCCCGGAAGGCCACGCGATGCCGGCCGAGGAGGAGCGGAAGACGCTCGCCGCCTGGATCCGCGACTCGGCCCTGACCCCCGATTGCTCGCTGGGGGAGCGGCCCGGCCGGGTGACGCTCCGCCGCCTCAACCGGGCGGAGTACGACAACACCGTCCGCGACCTGTTCGGCGTCGATGTCAGGGTGGCGGCCGACTTCCCCAGCGACGACATCGGCTACGGCTTCGACAACATCGGCGATGTCCTCTCGATGCCGCCGGTCCTCTTCGAGCGCGCCCTCGAAGCGGCCGAGAAGGTCGCCCGGGTGGCGATCGTCACCGGCGAGATCGAGTCGGCGCCGGTGCAAAAGGGGGCGGGTGGAACGCTCGGTTCGGAGGGGGAGATCGGCCAGGACTTCGACTTCCCCGCCGAGGGGGAGTATCTGTTCCGGGCGAACGCCTCCGGCGATCAGGCCGGGCCCGATCCGGTGCGGATGGGGTTCCGGATCGCGGGGCGCGAAGAGCAGGTCGTCGACGTCCCCAACCGGCGCCGATCACCGAAGGACTACGAATTCCGGATGCGCGTGCCGGCCGGCAGGCAGAGGTTCGCCGTTTCCTTCCTCAACGACTTCTACAATCCCGCAGCGGAGAATCCCAAGCAGCGCGACCGCAATCTCCACGTCGACTCGCTCACGGTCGTCGGGCCGCTGGGGATCGTCGAGGCGGCGTTGCCGGCGTCGCACCGGCGGATCTTCGCGACGCCGATCCCCCCCGGGCTCGACGCGGACGCCGAGCGCACCGCCGTGGTGGCCAACCTCCAAACGCTGGTGTCGCGGGCCTTCCGTCGCCCCGCCACCGCCGCCGAGGTCGACCGGCTCGCCGGGATCTACGCCGCGGCGCGGAGCTCGGGAGAGACGATCGAACGCTCGATGCAGGTGGCGGTGACGGCGATGCTCGTGTCTCCCTCGTTTTTGTTCCTCGTCGAGGCCGATCCCCCGCCCGGCGAGGTGCGGCGGCTCGGCGATCACGAGCTCGCCTCCCGGCTCTCCTATTTCCTCTGGAGCAGCATGCCCGACGAGGCGCTCATGGCCGCGGCCGATCGCGGTGAACTGCGCAGCGACGACCAGATCGTCGCCCAGGCCCGGCGGATGCTCACCGATCCTAAGTCGCGGGCGCTGGTCGACAATTTCGCCGGCCAGTGGTTGCAGCTGCGGACGCTCTCCGCCTTCTCCCCCGACCGGGCCCGGTTTCCGGCCTTCGACGACGAGCTGCGGCAGGCGATGCGCCGGGAGACGGAGGAGTTTTTCGCGGCGATCGTCCGCGAGGATCGGAGCATCGTCGAGTTTCTTGACGCCGATTCGACGTTCGTCAACGAGCGGCTGGCGAAGCATTACGGGATCGAGGGGGTGACGGGGGACGAGTTCCGCCGCGTGGCGGTCAACCGCGACCAGCGCGGAGGCCTCCTTGGGCAGGCGAGCATCCTGGCGGTGACGAGCAATCCGACGCGCACCAGCCCCGTGAAGCGCGGCCGGTGGGTGCTTGAGAATCTCCTCGCTGCCCCGCCACCGCCGCCGCCGCCGAACGTCCCCGAACTCCCCACCTCCGGCGAGGCCCTGACGGGAACGCTGCGGCAGAGGATGGAGCAGCACCGGGCCAATCCCTCCTGTGCGGCCTGCCACAAGCTCATGGATCCGCTCGGCTTCGGCCTCGAGAATTTCGACGCCATCGGCGCCTGGCGGAGCGAGGATGGCGGGGCGCCGGTCGATCCGTCGGGGGAGTTGCCGGATGGGCGCCGGTTTGCCGGCCCGGCGGAGCTGCGGCAGGTGCTCGTGGCCCGGCGGGGGGAGTTCCGCCGGTGTCTCACCGAGAAGTTGTTTACCTACGCCCTCGGGCGGGGGGTCGAGTATTACGATGCCTGCGCCGTGGAGCGGATCGCCGCCGCGACCGAGGCGGGTGGAGACCGATTCGTGGCGCTGGTGGCGGGGATTGTGACCAGCGCCGCCTTCCGCGAACGGGAGTCGGACCAACCACGCTGACCGACTCCCACCGCGCCGGGTGATCGCGGCGGTGGCAAGCGGACGATGAAAGCAGGGGATCAGCCCCAACCACCGCTGCAGCGGGGCCTCCCAGGGCCCCGGGGCAAGGGTCGGAATTGACTCCCGGCCCCCGGCAACCGACGATTGAATCAGCGGGGGCACCACCAGCCCCACGCAAGGAGGCTCCCCGATGACCCAGCCGATCTCTCGCCGCACCGTGCTCCGCGGAGCCGGCACGGCCGTGGCCCTTCCGCTCCTCGAAGCGATGATCCCGGCCGGCCCTGTCGCCGCGGCGACGGGGGGGAGTGCCGTCGCTGGCGAAGCCGCCGAGCAAGCCCCGCGGCGCGCTGCCTTCCTCTATGTCCCCAACGGGGTCCACATGGAGGATTGGACACCGAAGCAGGTCGGGCCCGGCTTTGATCTCCCCGCGACCCTCGAGCCGCTCTGCGGGGTGGATGGGAAGTTCTCGATCCATTCGCGCCTGGCGCAGAAGAAGGCCGAGGCCAACGGGGACGGCGCCGGCGACCATGCCCGGGCCCTGGCGACATTCCTCACCGGCACCCAGGCCCGCAAGACGGCCGGGGCCGACATCCGTGCCGGGGTCTCGGTCGATCAGATCGCCGCGGCCCATCTGGGGCGCCACACGCGGCTGCCGTCGCTCGAGATCGGCACCGAAGGGGGCGGGCAATCGGGCAACTGCGATTCCGGCTACAGCTGCGTCTACTCCGCGAACATCGCCTGGCGGAGCGACACCCAATCGGTGCCGAAGGAGAGCAATCCGAAGCTGATCTTCGACCGTCTCTTCGCCGCCGGCCGGCCGGGCGAAACGGAAGAGGCCCGCGTGAAACGGGAGAAGCATTCCCGCAGCATCCTCGATTATGTCCGCGAGGAGGCCCGGGGGATGGATCGGGTGGTGGGCGTCGCCGACCGTCGCAAGATCGACGAGTATTTCACCGCCGTGCGTGAGCTCGAGGTCCGGCTGGAGCGTTTTTCCAAGGGAGCCGCCTCGCCGCAGGATCTCGGCATGGCGCGGCCCGAGGGGCCGCCGGAGCGCTACGAGGAACACCTGCGGATCCTCGCCGACATGCTCGTCCTCGCTTTTCTGACTGACACGACGCGTGTCTCGACCTTCGTGTTTGCCAACGAGGGGAGCAACAAGAGCTATTCATTCATCGGTGTCCCCGAGGGGCACCATGACCTCTCCCATCACGGCCAAGACGCCACGAAGCAGGCGAAGATCCAGCAAATCAACCGCTTCCACATCGAGCAACTTGCCTATCTCCTCGAGAAGCTCGATCGGACGCGCGAAGGGGATGGCTCGCTTCTCGACCGCTGCATGATCGTCTACGGCAGCGGCATCGGCGACGGCAACCGCCACAACCACGACGATCTCCCGATCCTCGTCGCCGGTGGCGGCGGCGGGGTGCTCAAGCCGGGGCGGCATGTCGTCCATGAAAAAAACACGCCGCTGACGAATCTCTACCTCGGGATGCTCGACGGCCTCGGCTGTCCGGCCCCGAAGCTCGGCGACAGCACGGGCAGGCTCACCGAGATCTGACGCTGTTCCCTGCCGGATGGCGCATGACACCGGGGCGCAGACGCCTTCAACGGTCGGGAAAAGCCTCGGCCATCAACTCGCCAAGGCGCAGTGCCCCCTCCGTGCCGTAGTGTGCTCGGAGGTAAGGGATGCGTGAGGTGTCGACGACGATGATGCCGGCGTCGGTCCGCGCCAGTTCCTCGAGAGCGTCGTTGACCGGCCCGACGTTGCCCCACGGCGCCTTGCCGTGCTGGGCAGCGATCACCCAGCGGAGCTGCGGCACGTCGAGCTCGGCCCGCGTCTGCTCGACGAGACGCTTGATGAGCTCGCTGTGCTTCTGGGCGTATGGAGAGAAGAACGTGTCGTTCTCGCCGGTCGTCCAGACAATCCCCTCGATCCGCACGTCGAAGCCCCGGCGGACGAGGTCGTCGCGGGCTTCGCGGACGAAGTCGAGCCACTGGCGATAGCGGTCGCGGTGAGGTTCCGCGGATCCCTCCGGCGACCAATCAGGCCCCTGTGCGCCGCTGTGGGTGAACTTCACGATCGCCACTCCTTCCCCCGGCGGCGTGGCAGCGCGGATCCGCGCCCCGAAGCTCAACTCGGGGCCGAAGCTGCCGAGGAAGCCGACGGGTCCCAAAGGCTCCCAGTCGGGAGAGATCCGCACGCCCCCTCCGAGCGAATACCGGAAGAGGATCTTTGACTGGTCGTGGGCGAGGGACGCGAATCCGGCGTGGGTCGGGATCTCGCCGACATGGGCATCCTCCCCCTCCATCGTGCGTTGCCCGGCAAGCACGAAGAGCCTGATGCGGCTCCCTGGGGCGACCGGCAGGCCGTCGGCAAACTGCCGGTCCACGACGGGATCCGCCCAGCCGATCTCGCGGAGGTAAGCGTCGGCGCAGGCCGCGCCGAGCTGGAGCTGCCCCTGCGTGCCGAAGTGGTAGTGGGGTTGGCCGTTTCCCATCACCTCGAAGGCGAGGTGAGAGGTGGGCACGAACCGGACGAGGGTGTCGGCTCCGAGGACCTTCTCCTGCTCCCGCCGCAGGATCCCGAGTTGGCCGCGGTGATCCATTCCCCAGATCCCCTTCTCGCTCACCTCGGCGAGATACCACTTCAACTCGGGGGCAGCCAGATCGGCGCGCAGTCGGCCCATGAGCTCTTGCAATCCCGCGGCATACTGCGAGCAGAGGGCTCGATCGAGCATGTCGTTCTCCCCCTGATGCCACACCACCCCCTCGAGGCGGTAGCGGACGCCGCGCGCCTCGAGCGCCGCAAGGGCCTCCTTCACGAGGCGGAGCGTGCGCGGGTAGAGCTTCTGGCCCTTTTCGGGGGCATCCGGATTCCAGTCGAAGGCGACCGTCGTGCCGCCGACGGCCGATTTGATGATCGCCAGCGGGCCGATGCCCCGGCTCGTGAGGCGGCGGGCGAAGGTCAGCTCCGGGCCGAAGGAGCCCCGTGGCCGCAGCGGCCCCCACTCCGGCGCGGGGGCCTGCGGGTCCTCCGGCAGGAAGGTGAAGAGAACCTCCTCCTGCGGGGCGCCTGCGCCAGCGAACTCTGGATAGTCGTCGATCCGCGCCGCATCGGCATCGGCGCCGACCATGTTCGACTGGCCGGCAAAAAGAAAAACGCTCGTCGGCGGCTCGGCAGGCGGCGCGGCTGTGGCGACGTGCATCGTCAGGCCGACCACCGTGACCAGCAGTCCCCAGCGGCATCGGCTGCGCATCGAAGCCCTCCCTCGTGTTTTCGGACGATCGATCAGGGCAGCGGGGAACTCGTCGGAAACCCTCGTCTCCGACGGCCTTCGGTTCGCTCGACGGAACCTCACCGCCCCCCCGGTGGGCAATACTTCTCGATCCAGCCGAAGACCTCCTCGTGCCAGCGACGGGCGTTGCGCGGTTTGTTCACCCAGTGCCCCTCGTCAGGGAAGTTGACGAACCGGCTCTCAACCCCCTGCCTCTGGAGCGCCGTGAACAGTTCGTGCCCCTGGCCAATGGGGCAGCGGAAATCGAGGTCGTTGTGGATCACGAGCATCGGCGTCTTGTGGCGGCCGAGCTCACCGGCCCGCCCATGGGGACTGTACTCGCGATAGCGGCCCGGCTGCTCCCAGGGGAGCCCGCCGTGGTCGTTCTCGTCGAACCACAGCTCTTCGGTCGTGCCCCACATGCTCTCGAAGTTCCACACTGAGCAGTGGGTGACGAGGCAGCGAAAACGGGGCGCGATGTCGTTGACGGCAAACCAGTTCATCATGTAACCGCCGAAGCTTGCCCCGGCTGTGGCTATTCTGTCGGCATCGACGTAAGGGAGCTGCACGGTGGCGTCGAGGCCGGCGACGAGGTCGCGGTAGCACTTCCCCCCCCAGTCGCCGGTGATCTCATCGACGAAGGCCTGGCCGAAGCCGGTCGACCCGCGCGGGTTGGGCATGACGACGACGTAGCCGCGGGCGGCCCATAGCTCCGGGTTCCAGCGGTAGCTCCAGCCGTCCTCCCAGGCGCCCTGCGGCCCACCGTGAACGAGATAGACGACGGGCCACTTTTTCGTGGCGTCGAATCCCGGCGGCTCGAGGATCCACATCTGCATCTCCACGCCCCCTTCCACCGGCACGTTCACCGAGCGGGGCCGGGGGAGGTCGAGTCCGGCAAGGAGCCGTTCGTTGGCCCGGCTTACCGGGATGCGTGCCGAGGTGCCGCGCCCACCGGCGTCGACGGTGGCGACCGCGAACACCTCGGCCGGGGAGTCCATCCGCACCACCTGGAAGGCGGCCGAGAGTCCACTCGTCGAGATGCCGGTGAGGGCGCCTGGCCAGAAGCGATCGAACTGCACGCCCCGGGAGTCGAGGAACGCCTTGCCGAGGAAGCTCGAAGCCTTTTCCTCGTAGAGGAAGGCGACGTAAGGCTTGAAATCGGCATCCTCGAGCCAGGCGATCTCGCTGGCGGAGACATCGGCCTTGGCGGTGAGGTTTCTCGGGCTGCCGACGAGCGTGCCGTCGGGCTTCACGTCGGCGACGAGGATGTTCCACGTGTCGGCCTCGTATCCGGGCCGCTTCTGCGCGCGCCAGGCGAGGTGTTTCCCGTCGGGGCTGAACCGTGGACCGCTGTCGGCGGCCTTGTTGGTAGCGGTGAGGCTCTCCCAGTCTGTCGCGGTGTTCTCGATCGAAACCCGGCAGAGATCGTGATCCGTGCTCCAGGCCTCTCCCTCCGCCGGCACGGCCGTGAACACCACATGCCGGGAGTCGGGCGTGAAGGCGTGGTCCTCGGCAACGGAGAACGTCTTGCTCGTCGGCGCGGCGTCGCGGTCGCCGGGGGTGATATCGCGGCAGCCACCGCCGGTTGCATCGATGACAAACAGATGGCGGCGTTTGTCGCCGACGTAGTCGTCCCAGTGCCGAAAGAAGAGGCGGGTGAAGACCCGCGCTTTCACCGGATCGTCGGCGATCGCCTTCTCCCGCTCGGCATTGAGGCGGTCACTCTCGGCGAAGGGGAGCGTGCTGTATTCGGGATGGACGGCGGACACGAAGACGATCCGGCTGCCGTCGGGGCTCCAGGCGGCGTCCTCGGCACCGGTGGCGATGGTCGTGAGGCGTACGGGGGGGCCGCCGGTCGCCGGAACGACATGGAGTTGCGACGAACCGGTGCGGTTGGACTGGAAGAGGATCGTCTTCCCGTCGGGCGACCAGCGCGGCCTGGTGTCCTTCGTCGTCCCCTCGGTGACCGTCAGGGCCCGCGGCGCGGCCGAACCGTCGGCCGGGGCAATCCACAGTCCCGTAGCGCTGCCATTGGCCTGTGGGTTGACCGTCGTCACCTGCCAGACAACCTCCGTGCCGTCGGGGGAGATCTGCGGATCGGCGACCCGCAGAAATCGGAACAGGTCTTCGATCTCCAACGGGCGCCGAGCTGCCGGCTCGGCAGCCGTGGAGGAGGTGCTGCCGGCGAGGGGCGACGATCCCAAGAGCATCACCGTGACCACGAGGGAGGAGAGACCAGAACGCATGGCGGACTCCGGGGACGGGCGGTGGGAGCAAGACGGCGTCGAACCAGCCGAAGCCGTTGCCGAGACAAAGAATAACGCACCCCGCCCTCGACCCGGAATCGTTCGATCCGGCCCCCGCGCCCCGCCACAGGTGGGGATTGTGCGGCTTTTTCGCATGTCACAGCCCAAGTAATGGTCTAGGGACCCTGGGGGCAATTCTCTACGCTCCCCCCTCACGCGCCGGAATGAGCACTCCGGAGTGTCCCGACAGGACCAGGAGCGCACCATGTCCGTGATGCTGGCCGATTCCCTTGCCGTGATCGACGCGGAGTGCGGGGCCGTCGCCGTGCCCGGCGCCTCCGGAAGAAAGCTCTCGATCTGCCTCATCAACCCCCGCTTCGAGCCCTCCTACTGGGGCTTCGATTTCGCCCTCCCGATGTACCCGGGCAACAAGCGGAGCACAATGATCTCGGGGGCCCTCTCCGCCCTGGCCGGGATGTGCGGTGACCACGAGGTCGTCCTCGTCGACGAGAACGTCGAGGAGATCGACTGGGAGTCGATGGCCCGTTTCGACATCGTCGGCGTGACGGGGATGATCGTCCAGAAGGAACGGATGCGGGAGATCTTCGAGAGGCTCGCCCCGCTCCCCCCGATGACGGTCGTCGGCGGGCCGCTGGTCTCGGTTGACGAGGCGTTCTTTGCCGGGCTGTGCGACGTGAGGTTCATCGGCGAGGCGGAGACGACCTGGCCGGGCTTCCTCCACGATATCGCCCACGGTATCCAGACGGCCACCCGCTACGAGCAGGAAAAGCCGACCGACATGACGACGGTGACCCGGCCGCGCTTCGACCTCCTGAAAGTCGACCGCTACGCGTCGGCCGCCGTGCAGTATTCGCGCGGGTGCCCTTTCCAGTGCGAGTTCTGCGACATCATCATCATCTATGGCCGCAAGCCGCGCGTGAAGCGCCCTGAGCAGCTGATTGCCGAGCTCGACGATCTCCGCCGGGCCGGCTTCCACTCCGCCTTCATCGTCGATGACAACTTCATTGGCGACAAGAAAAAGGCCAAGGCGCTCCTCGAGCTGATCGTGCCGTGGATGGAGGAGCATGGCTATCCGCTCCGGCTCACGACCGAGGCAAGCATCGATCTGGCCAACGACGAGGAGCTCCTCGATCTCCTCTACCGGGCAAACTTCCGCAGCGTCTTCGTCGGCATCGAGACACCGCGGATGGCGTCGCTCCAGGAGACGAAGAAGTTCCAGAACGTGCGGGGGGATTCGCTCGAGGCCAAGCTCGCCCGGATCCAGGCGGCCGGCATCGACGTCAACGCCGGTTTTATCGTCGGCTTCGACAGTGACGACAAAGCGATCTTCGAGGATCAGTACCGCTTCATCCAGGACAACGGGATCACGCTGGCGATGGTGGGGATGCTCCAGGCGATCCCGCGGACGCCGCTCTACGAGCGCCTCGAGCGCGAGGGGCGCCTCGTGCTGGACGATCCGAGCCTGAACATCATCCCCAAGCAGATGACGCGCGACGAGCTCCGGCAGGGCTACTGGGATCTCGTCACACGGCTTTACACGCCGCAGGCCTACCTGGAGCGATCCTCACGGGCCTACGATTCGGAGTCGTATGTCAGCCGGCGGGCGGAAATCTGCCGGAAGGCGGGGGAGGGAAAACGCATCCCCACGCTCCTCTACGCCCTGGCGCTGTTGTGGGCGATGGTGAAGACGCTCGTCCGCGACGGATCGCTGTTCTCGGTGGGGTCGGTCTATGCGCGGCACTTCCTCCAAAACCGCGTCGTCACTCGGCGGGGAATCGTCGGCTTCGCGCAGTACATGAGCCGGTGCGTGACCCACTGGCACTTCTACAAGTTCACCCGCGAGGCGACGGCGGGGCGGCTGCGGGCCTACAACACGACCTGAAGCCGGCGGCCGCCGGGATCCAACGACCGTTCCTGCGGATCCGGTGGCCCGGCACCTTCGCACCCCTTGCCGGTCGGCCGGGGACGCTGCGAGGTGCGGGCACGCCACCCACCCGTCGGCTCGAAGGCAACAAAAAAAGGCTGCCGGAGGGAATGATTCCTCTCCGGCAGCCTCCGGTGAACGGCGCCTCCGCCACGGGGCTCAAGTCCGTGACGGAGAGCGTTCACGCCCCGGCCGGTTGATCCACCGGCCGTGTTTCGCTTGCGTTGGGATCGGCCATCGATTCGAGGACCTGCTCCGACATCCGGTCGGCAAACCGCTTGAGTGGGTCGGCCTCATCGATGCCGATGCTCCCCAGGCCGCTCTTCTCGGCGACGAGGAGATTGACGAGCAGGCCGAGCATCCCCTGGCCGGTCGCCTGATCCCCTTTGCCGTCGCCGCCGCCGGAGACGAACAGCCGCTGCGGGACCAGCGGCTGGACGCTCGTCGACAGGCTGTCGGCCATGAGCGTGAGGGCGTAGAGGCGTGGGTCGCCGTAGCTCGAGATCTTCTTGAGCTGCACGGCCGCCTCGCTCAGGCCGATCTGCATCACCTTCTGCCCCTCGCCGCGCCCCTCGAGATCCTTCTGCTTCGCGTCGGCCTCCGCCAGGAGAACGCGCTGCTCCGCCTGGAGACGCGACCGCGACAGCTCCGCCTCCGCCATGACGACCATCTGCTCGGCCGACTTGCGCGCCCGGAACAGATCGGCCTCCCCCTGCTGCTCGGCGATCTGCGCCTCGACGCGGGCGTTGGTGAGCTGCGTCTGCATCGTCGCCTGGGCCTGCGCCTCGGCGAGGAGCCGCATCTTTTCCGAGGCCACCCGCTTGCGCTCGAAGGTCTCGAGCTGCTCGACGGAGAGCTGTCGTTCGCGGAGCTGGTCGAGGAGCGTCTCGATCTTGCCGGAATCCTTGCCGGTCTCCGGCTTGCCGATGAGGACGTCGACACACTCGATGTCGAACGCGTGAAACTTGGCGTGGAGCTCCTTGCGGGCCTCGGCCTGGATCAGGTCGCGGTCGTGGAGGAGCTCGAGCATCGTCTTCTTGTGGGCAATGTCACGGAAGTAGGCCGAGAGCATCGGATCGAGGGTCTGCGTGATCAGCCGCTGGACATCGCCGAAACGCTGGATGACGCTCGGGGCCCGCTGGTAGTCGATGTGAACGACCACCGAGAGGGGGAGCGACGGCTCGTAGGCATCCTTCGTCACCAGGTCGATCGATTTCAGGCTCTCGTCGTAGCGGTGTGACTCGCTCCGACCGGTCACCCAGTGGAGGACGAAGTTCGTCGTCGGCACGAGGACGACGTTGCCGGAGTAGGTGTTGAAGGCGTACTTTCCCGGGCCGAGGGCCCGCTCCCATACGCCCCGCTCCCCCTCGGCCACGCGTTCACCGTGGCGAAAGGTGGCGCCGGAGATGTCGTTGCCAGTGCGGCCGATGTAGCTGACGACGACGCCCACCGAGCCGATCGGCACGACCGTCTTCGGGATCATCTCCACCGTCGCGAACCAGCGGTTCACGAAGTAGGTGCCATCGGTGAGAGGCATGTGCTGACGGCCGCGGCGGCCACCGGCCCGGAGGAAGGCCTCCGGATCCTGGTAGTTGTTGTGGTAGTCGGCGTCGGTGAGATCCCCGCCGACCGTCGGGGCGATGATCTCCCCCGGCGCCAGCGACGGGCCGTCGTGGACGGTGACGATCGCGAGCGAGTCGGCCGGGGTTTCCGCCGCGACGACGGCCGCGTCATGGTCGGGAATCGCCGCCACGGCTGTCCCCTTGCCGACGACGACCGGACCGAAGCCAGAGGCGGCACGGAGCTCGGCCAGCCAGCGGCCGAGCGACTCCTGCTCGGCACGGGTCTGCACGACCTTGAGCGCGAAGACGGCGTTCTCACTGATCACCGTGAACAGCGCCGGGTTGATCGCATAGACGCCCTCGCGGAGGATCGCCCGCTGGCGTCCCTTCTGGCCGGCGATCCGGCCGGTGGTAGCGTCAGCGGGAGACTTGAGGCCGAGGAAGCCGCGGGCATCCTGGAAGTTGTTGCAGTCGATGACCCGTGCGAGCGTCTGGCTGGGGGGAAGGGGCTCGCCGTCGCGGGCAAAGACGTAGCCGATCTTCCCCTCGGGGATGCTCACCAGTGGCGCGGTGTGGATGGCGTACTGCCAGCGCCACCAGCCGAAGTGGAGGCCACCGCGGAGGATGTCGGCCTGGTAGCCGGCCTCGGCCGCAGGCGCGATGATCCGACCCTCCGTCACGCTGCCGGCAAGTGACCACCACTTCTCCACGACGCCGATCCGGTCATTGGGGATCCAGCGGAAGCAGAGCCAAACCAGCAGCGCCACGGCAACCAAGATCCACACCGGCAGCCAAGCGAGGAAAAACGACAGCGCCCCGAGGGGGAGCGATGGCGGTATCGGCAGGGAGAGGTCCGTGATGCGGACCGCGAGACAGACCATTCCCGTGAGGGAGTCATGGACAGACACGTGAGAAGCCCTCCGGCGTCGGAAGCCGGACCGGGGGCCTGAAGAAGGCCACCGGGAGGACCGACGCAGTAGCAAACCCAGGGCCTTCGCGCTCCTGCGGGGAGCGAAAGAGTGCCCTTTCAATTCGGGTCGGACACCGCGTCCGACCATGCCTACGGGGTTAGCTGACGGGCTAGGGCTTGAAAGTACCCCGGTTCACTCGCGTGAACCTACGCCCCGGGTCTGGCCGCCGCCTCGCAAGAGCGATCGACCACACCGGTTGGTTCCCCCGTTCGCGGCCTTTCGACCACGACTCGGCGACATCGAAATTATACCACGGACAGTCAAGGGGGGCGGCGAGGATTTCTCGGGATCGCGCGCAACCGCCGCTGCGACAAGCAGATCGGATCGCTCGCTCGAGCGCCGGCGGGCCCCCTGCTGTCGGCCCGGCCCGAGACGACAGTCTCCCCGGCCGCGGCGGGCGGATGAGCCGATCGTCGCCGTGGTATCCTCCGCCACCCATCCTGGAGGAAATCTTTTATGCGTCGTCTTCTTCGCCTTGGATCGTGTGCCCTCGTCGCCTGCACCGTCGCCTGCACCGTCGCCTGGTCCGTCGCCTTCGCCCCGGTCGCTTCCGCCGCCGAGCCCCCCGCCGGGAAGGACCGACCGCTCGAGGTGCTCTACATCACCGGCGGTTGCTGCCACGACTACGACGCCCAGAAGGTGCTCATCGCCAAGGGGATGGCGGCCCGGGCCCGGATCCGCACGACTGTCGTCCAGGAGGGGGGCACGTCGACCAATCATCCGATCTCGATCTACGACAAGCCCGACTGGTCGAAGGGCTATGACGTCGTCTTCCACAACGAGTGTTTCTCCGACGTCAAGGACCCGGCCTTTCTGAAAAAGATCCTCGCCGAGCATGAGAAGGGGGTGCCGGCGGTCCTCATGCACTGCGCGATGCACTGCTACCGGGTCGGCAACGACGACTGGTTCAAGTTCTGCGGGATCACCTCTCCCGGCCACGGTGCCCACTACGCCTACACCTGCAAGCTGAAGGGAAAGCATCCGATCCTCGCCGGAATGGCGCTGGAGTGGGAGGTGCCGAAGGAGGAGCTCTACTACTCCGACAAGGTGTGGTCGACCGCCACGCCACTGGGGGAGGCGATGAGCACCGACCGCAATGCCATGCAGACCTGCATCTGGACCAACCAGTTCGGCAAGACCCGCGTCTTCGGGACGACGATCGGGCACTACGCCGAGACGACGGCGACGCCGGAGTTCCTCGGGCTCGTCACCCGCGGCACCCTGTGGGCCGCCGGGAAGCTCGACGAGGATGGCACCCCGGTCGATGGCCTGGAGCTGACCGAGGCCGAGAAGGCCGCGGTCGAGGATCCGGCCCCGGAGCCGCAGCCGACACCGGCCAACTGATCTGGGAAACACCCGCGCGGACGACCGACCGGAGCCTTTCCGGCAGCCGGGCTGCGGTCTACCCCGGTTCGGTGGGGGCCGGCTGACAGCCGCGTGGGCCATGGTACGATTCGTCGCGAATCGGTTCGGAATCCCCGGCGGAATCCCTGTCTGAATCTCTGCAGGAGGCGGCTTGTGGCACGTGCGGCGCTGGCACTCGAGGACGGAACGGTGTATGTCGGCGAGTCGTTCGGCGGCCGGGGGACCTCGTCGGGGGAGGTCTGCTTCAACACCTCGATGACCGGCTATCAGGAGATCCTCACCGACCCGAGCTACCGCGGTCAGATCCTCTGCATGACGGCGCCGCAGATTGGCAACTACGGCGTGAACCGGGACGATGTCGAGAGTGCCAGGATCCACATGGCCGGGTTCGTCGTCCGTGAAGCAAGCCGGATCCCGAGCAATTTCACCGCCACCGGATCGCTCCAGGATTACCTCGAGAGCGCCGGCGTGATCGGGCTTTCGGGGATCGACACCCGGGCCCTCGTCCGCCGACTGCGGATCCGCGGCGCGATGACCGGCGTGATCTCGAGTGAGATCCTCGATCCGGTGAAGCTCGTGGAGATGGCCCGCTCGGCGCCGGCGCTGGTCGGCCGCGACCTCGTCGCCGAGGTGATGCCCACGGGGGAGAGCGACTGGGCCCAGCCGCTCGACGAATCAGCGACGCCCCTCGTGCAGCCGACCGAAGGGGGCGTCTATGCAGACGTCGCTCCCGCCGGACCGGTGAAGCATGTCGTCGCTCTCGACTACGGGATGAAGTGGAACATCGCCCGGCATCTGGTCAGCAGCGGCTGCCGAGTGACGATCCTCCCCGGCCGGGCGTCTGCGGCGGAGGTCCTCGCCCACCGCCCCGACGGCGTCTTCCTTTCCAACGGCCCCGGCGATCCGGAGGTCCTCACCGGCTGCGTGGAGACCGTCCGTGGGCTCGTCGGCCAGGTGCCGATGTTCGGGATCTGCCTCGGCCACCAGCTCCTCGCCCTGGCCTGCGGGGCGCAGACGTTCAAGCTCAAGTTCGGCCACCGCGGCGCCAACCAGCCGGTGATGGATCTCAACACCGGGCGCGTCGAGATCACCTCGCAGAACCACGGCTTTGCCGTCGACGAAGCAACGCTCCCGGCTGAGCTCGAGGTCACCCACCGCAATCTCAACGACGGCACGATCGAGGGGGTGCGCCACCGCACGGCGCGGGCCGCGAGCGTGCAGTATCACCCCGAGGCGGCCGCCGGGCCGCACGACGCCGCCTACCTCTTCGACACGTTCCACCGCCTCATGGCCTGACGCCGTCCACGGCCGGCGCCGCGCCGCCGGATGTGGTCAGGAATGACTGAGTCCACCGCAGCTAGAAGATGACCATGTACTGCGCTTGGATCGCCGTCCCGGTGAAGCCGGCGCGGTAGGGATAGAGCGGGTTCTGCGCCGGGCTCGAATCGATCCACAGCATCTCGAAGGTGAAGCGGTTCTGCCGGGTCTCGTGCAGATACCAGTTGAGCCCTCCGCCGAACTCCTGCGCCGACCCGAACGGACCGGTCAGGGCGCTGGTCCGACCGTAGACCTCATACGTGCGAGGCACGAAGCACCACCCGAGGTAGGCGCTCCCCCCCTGGTCGAAGAGGCTCGATCGCGTGAAGGCCCCGGTGCCACGCAGGCCGTCGATCAGGCGCCAGGAATATTCGCCGAAGGCCGACCATCCACGCCACTTCCAGCCGACGTCGACGGTGGCGAGGTTGTAGTTGAAGGAGTCGACCTGCGAGTTGGGCCCGAGGGCTCCGGTTTGCGATAGCGGCGTGCCGTCGGACAGACGCACGATGGTGTTTTCCGGGTTGGAGAAGCCCGGGGTGTTGGCGAGGATCGTGGCCGGGGAGCGGGCGGTGACGCCGCTCGTCCCGAGGCGCAGGGCGGGCGACTCGTGGTGCTCCATGTCGGAGTAACCGAGGCCGAAGGGGCCGATCGGTTCCCACCACAGGTTACCGGCCCAGGCCATCGCCGTGCCGTTCTTGAGCAGGCCAGCAGCGCCACCGTCGATGCCGTTCCAGACCCCCGCCTGGTAGAAGAGCGTCTTGTCGAGCAGGCTACCGAGCGAGAACAGGCCGGGGGAATAGCTGGGGCGGATGAAGGTGTTGACCATGCTGCGGTCGATGCCGAAGGGCCACTGCGAGCTCATCAGCCACTCGCGGCTCCCGGGGACCTGTGTCACGCCGGCCCCCACCTTGATGTTTTCGGTGACGGCGTAGCCCACGAATCCCACTGGTGCCACGGTGGCCAGGAGGCCGGCATTCGTCGAGCCGAAGAGGGCGAAGTTGTAGAGCACCCGCTCGCTGCCGGCGTATCCGGCCGCCTGGAGATAGATGCGGTTGAGATTGAAGGAGTTTTCGTTGACGACCGGCTCGGTGTTCCCGGTGGAGTCGGTCCATTGCGTGACGCCGCGGGCAAGATTCATCCAGCGTCCCTGGACGAATCCGTTGAGGGCCAGCGCGAAGGGGAAGCGGCTGTCGCGGTGGGTGGTCGCGTGGAGGACGAGGCCCTTCGGCGGAGCAAAGTCGGTGGCCGGGACGTAGAACGGCGGATGCCGAGCGAGACGGGCGGCCACGGCGTGGTCGATCGCCATCTTCATCCGCTCGTCATCCGGGAGCATCGGCGGCGTCGTACCCGCCTCTTCAGTCGGCACCGCAGCGATGGTCGGGACGATCGCCGCGGTGTCGGCGGGGGCTGGCCGGAAGCCGGTGGAAGGCTCGGGAGTGAGGGTCAGCTCGGCCCCGAGATCCTCACGCTCCGCCGTCGGGCCATCGGCGCATGCCACGCCTCCGCCTTCCGGATCGGGAGACGCACCGAGCGACACGGCGATCATGACGAGGGCACGGCAGGCGAGCCCGGCCCTCCGGAATGGAGGCATGCGCGGAGCAGAACGACCGGAGCATCCGGGGTCAAGGGATGGTCGAGGGGGAAACGGCTCCTCTCTGCCGGATCGTCGCTTCCGCGCGAAGCTGGGCTGGCTGGTGGACGGTGGCAATCGTCCGCTGCGCGATCGCCCGTCACTCGGCCGGAATAAGATCAGGGGGCAAACGGCGCGATCACGTAGTCGGCAGTGTCGGGGCGGAACAACTCGAGTGCCTCCGGGTGCCCGTCGATCGCCCAGACGCGGTGCTGGGCGACGGCGAAGGCCACGGCGCGGTCCTCCTCGCCATGCCGGTCGACGGCCACGACGCGCACCGACTCGAAGCCGTCATCCGACGCCAGTTGCCACACGACCGTTCCCGGCCGATCGCCGTCGGTGGCGGCGAGGTAGAGATGCCCCTCCGGCCCGAGCGCGACCGCATCGGCACCGGGGAAGGGATGGGGAGTGCCGATCGGGCGGAACTCATGGGCATTGCCGAGGGGGGCCTTGAAGAGCTGGCCGTCGGCGGCGCTCGAGAAGATGATCGCGCCATGAGGGAGGAGGGCCAGGCCCCCGATCCGACCGCTCCCCTTGCCACCGGCGCTCGAGCCGCCGAGCCGTTCGTCGGCGAGGAAGACATGCGGTTCGCCGTGCCCGGCCGGCGGGATGCGGTAGACCACCGGGCGGCAGGCATCGGTAACGTAGACGCTGCCGTCGTCGGCGACGACGAGGTCGTCGGGGAGGAGGAGGTGCGCTCCCGGGACGAGCGGCGCGAGATCGTGGCTGCCGACGAGCCGGCGGTCGGCGATGTCGAAGACACACACCCGACCGATCCGCAGGATCGTGTCGTCGCCCGGCGACTTCCGCGGCGACAGGCTCCGCCCGTGCACCCCGCGGTGGCCGACGGCGACATAGGCCCGGCCGTCGCGTTCCCGGACCGCCGTTGACGTGATCAGGAGAGGGTGATCGAGGAGGTCGACACAGCGCCCGTCCATCTCGACGAGGACGAGCTTCCCCTGCTTCTGCGACGAGACGAGAAAAGCGCCGAGCGCCGGCGACCAGGTGCAGCCTCCCGGATGGAGCTCGGGGCAGCTGAAGCGGATTGCATCGGGCCGGAGGCCGACCTGTCGCATGGCTGGTTTCCAGAGAAAAAGGGCGTGAATCATCCATCATACTGAAAGCCCACTGCCGATCTTCCGCGCCGCGGCCAAACGCCGGATCCCCGAAGCGGTACGACGAGCTCGGCAGTGTTCCTTGCAGCGGGTCGGGGTCGCCTTCGCCACCGTCACGGTGGCGACGATGGCCGTGGCGGTGGCGGTGATGGGGATCCGATCGGGGTTTGGCGTGGTTCACTCGCTTGGCATGCGTTGGCCGGCCTAGCCATGCTCCTCTGCGGCGTGGCGGTGAAGTTCGGGCTGTGATCGGCGTGCCGACCGCACCGGTTCACGGTGCGCTGCCCTCGAGCCGGTATCCAGCCGAGGTCTCCAGCCCGTATTCCCTGACGAATCGGCGGATCGCCCGGCCATGGAGGGGCAGCGACTCCTGCTCGTCGCGGGGCGAACTGCAGCGCAGGGGAGCCGACGGGCCGACATCGAAGGCGACGAACCCGCGCCCCAGTTCCTCCACGATCCGGTGGAGGAAAACGTGGTGCGGGTGGCCATACTCACCCTCTTTCCCATGGGTGAGGAGGTGGTCGTACTGACCGGTCGTTTCCTCGATCCTCCGTTTCGCTTCCGGATAGGGGATCGAGCAGCGGCGATTGGTGATGTCCGCCGGGGGAGGATCGTGCGGCAAGGCCAGCGAGAAGACGTCGATCGAATGCCGCTTCCAGTACTCCCGCATCTCTTCGACGCGCGGGGAATCGTCATCGGGGATCAGATACGCGATCGTCCACTCGAACTGTCGGTTCGCGAGGATATAGTGATAACCGAAGATGATGCAGTCATCCGGGTGCGCAACCATGCACAGCGCTGTCGGCATGCGAACGTCTCCTCCGGGGCGATCGTCGTCGGGGACAGTTGGCGGGGCGGGAGCCAGCCTACGGCGAACAGCCCGCCCGGTCGACCGGGCGTTCCCGTGGCCAGGCCGGCGGGCGTTGATCACCCCAGTGTCCGGTTCCCCCGAATGATCGATCCAGCCGGCACCATCCGACCGCAACTCTTTTTTTGACTCCTGCCGGCCGCATGCCATGGTTGCAGGAAGGCCGGGCGACATCCCGACCCGATTCCGATCCCTGCCACGGAGGATTCCGCCGATGATCCGCTCGCTCCCCATTGGGGCCTGTGTCCTCGCCCTGCTCGCCGCGGCTTCAGTCGCTGACGCCGGCTTCGGGCACCGCCGCCAACTCGCCGCCGGCTATCCGATCGCCGCCGAGGATCCCGCCGAGCTCGGCTTTGCCGATCCGGGCTTCGCCCCCGCCCCGCTCGCCGGCCCCGTCGTCGACCCTGGCTTCGGCTTCGAGCCGGGCTGTGGCCCGATCACCGTCTGCCCCACCAATCCCTGCATCAAGTACCGCCACAAGCATGCCCACAAGCACCGTCGTTGCGGGTGCTGCGTCGAGCCGACCTACGAGACGGTTTTGGAGGCCTGCAGCCCCGAGACCGGGGCCGTCGCCGCGATCCCCGTCTGCCTCCCGGTCTGCTGCAAGGGCTGCCCCTGTGAGACCTCGCGCTGCACGCTCTTCGGCTGCGGCCAGGTTCGCTTCGACTACGCCTGCGGCTGCTCTGTCATCGCCAGGTTCACGAAGCACGGCGACATCCTCGTGACGTACGTCGGATTCTAGCTTCACGCCCGCGGGGCCATCCCTGGCCCCCGCGGGCTTGGGCGCCGCCGGCTTCGGACCGCCGCATCCTGCGGCGGAGTACCTCTGGGTGTGGGAAAATCCGCGGGGCCATCCCTGGCCCCCGCGGGCTT
>Ga0114973_10000153_pt1 | contig 48127 bp, 46 predicted proteins | sample M_140807_MF_Meta_FD_87025 | JGI IMG/M metagenome (GOLD analysis project Ga0114973, IMG submission 87025) | Freshwater microbial communities from Lake Montjoie, Canada to study carbon cycling - M_140807_MF_MetaG | ecosystem: Environmental > Aquatic > Freshwater > Lake | place: Lake Montjoie... | reverse complement strand
GAGGTTGGGGGCTGGTTGGCCGAACGGGCCTCAGAGACTGACGAGTGAGGGGCTCCTGGTGCGTTGGTGGGACCCGGAGTAGGCATCGCACCTGGCGCTGACGTGCCAGCTGGGGAAGACGTGCCAGCTGGGGAAGACGGGGCGGCTGGCAAGACCGTGGAGCCAGAAGCGGCCGGGCGAGCTGGCAATCCTGGGAGCATGGGAGCGGTCGCGGCTGCGCCGGATCGCGCCTGCTGGGAGGCGAAACCCTCCAGGGGTGTGGCATCACTGGAGGTGAAGCCCTGCTCGGAAAGACTGCGCCGCAGTCGATCCAGCACCTGGTCCCAAGTAGGCCGGGCGGCGCCGACAGGGATCAGAAGATCCAGGCTCGCCCGGAAAGGACCATTGGCCAGGGGATGGAGGCGAAGCCTGAAAGGGGCCTTACGCACCTGGGCCAGGCCGGGGCCGTCGAGCCCGTAACGGCTGGCCAGCGGATCGCGGATCATCTGGCGGGCCAGCAGCCCCTGCAGCAACTGATCGAGGGAAGACCCTTCCAGCTCCAACAAGAGATCCTGAGGCAACGGAGGCTGGGCTGGCAGGGAAGCGACCGACAGGGAAGAACTTGCACCGCCGAAGGGGGCATCGATGGCGGGGTTGAGCTCGGATCCCTGGGGAAGCTTGCTGGGTAGACCTGGCCCGCTCAGGGTTGCACCACTGGCTTCGCCCTGCCAGCGCACGGCATCAGCCTCCAGGGCCAGGCTGAGGCAGCCCACCTGGTAGCGCTCCAGCAGTGGGGCGACCGGACCGAGAATGGTGCCTAGGGCATCGCCCTGCCAGAAGACCGCCTGGCCGGACTGAAGCCGCTGATGGCAGCGCTCAAACAGGCCCCGGCTGCGGCGCTGCAAGGGGCGCAGCGAGGCGAGCAGCTGCTGCCGGGCCACTGAATCTTCCGCAAACACCAGCAGATCCCCGACCCTCAGGGCTTGAGGCGGGAGCGGTCCGGCGGCAGGGGCGGAGGGGTCGATGCTGAGGGCGAGATAGGGCGCCGACTCGGCATGGCTGGCCCAGAACTGCCACCACACCTTGTGCTGGTTGCGCCAGAGCCGACGGGCCAGATCAGGACCAAGGCGTTCAGTCCACAAGGCCGGAATCGGACGCTCCGGACTCGGAGGGAAACTCTGCAGCAGGCTGGAGGCTCCGATCAGCTGTTCCAATCCTGCAGCGCGAGGCCGACTCCAACGTGTCAGCAGCAAGGCCGGAACGACCACCAGGAGAGCCACCACAGCGGTGGTGATCGGTAGGGGAGGCCTGGGCAGCACGCCCTTGGGCGGCCCTTGCCGTGGGGACTTGAAGCGGAACCAGCGGGCCGGGATCGGACGACGATCAACCGGGGCTGATCCGAGCGACACGGACGGCGGATCGCCGGTCGGGAGGGTCGCTGAGGGGGAAGGAAGGCTGGTCAACCCGATGGGGCTGTTCGGCGATCAATGACCTTAGGTGCCGGGGCCTCCCTCAGTGCTGGGGCCGCCTCAGGAGCGGGGAGTGGGGGAGCCGCGGCGACGACGGTCGCGCCACTCGACCGTGGAGAGATAAATCACACCCACGCTCACGAACACCAACAGAGTGGTGGCCACAACGGCCAATGCCGTGCCGAGGGTTAGGGCGGGGAAGGTGAAGGACGCGACAGACAGGTGATCGGCAGGCGTGCTGTCGACACCTGAACCAGCCTGTAGCGCGGTGGCCAGGTCAGCCGCCTTGGAATCGACAGCGGTCGAAGGCAGGGCGGCCATTAGGGGAGGAGCCAGGAACAAGACCTTGGCAGCGTCAGAGACCGATGCTGTTGTCGCCGTTGCGGCCCCAGACCACCATGGCAATCGAGAAACTGAAGATGGCCGCAAGAGAGGCCCAGCCCAGGGTGATCAGCATCGGAGCATGGAAGTGAATTGCGCTCATGTTACCTAGGCTGCAGTCGCCCCGTTCCCTGGAGCCATGCGCGCTGGTTCAGGTTTCACAATCCGCTCTTCAATCGCACCTGCTGCCACGTCGGCAACGGCCTCTCCGGCCTCGTCGCCCTCGGCCGTGCAGGAACGCAGCAGGGTGCGCCAGCCCTATCCGAACTGCCGGGTGATCGTGCTGGATGACGATGTGAATACGTTTCAGCACGTGGTGGAGTGTCTGGTGCGGCACATCCCCGCCATGCAGCCAGACCGGGCCTGGGAGCTCGCCCATCGGATCGACGGCGAAGGGTCCGCCGTGGTGTGGTGCGGCCCCCAGGAGCAGGCAGAGCTCTACCACCAACTGCTGCGCGCCGAGGGGCTGACCATGGCCCCGCTTGAGCAGGCCTGAGCTCCGCAGCCATGGGCCGCCTCGTGATCACCCACAGCACCTACCTCGAGGGCCTGATTCCGGTGCTGCGACGGCTGGCGGAAGAACCCGGCATCGACACCGTGACCCCGGCGGTGATCAGCCGCGTCCGTGGCCGCTGTGTGGGCCTGCGCCTGCGGGTGTCGAGCCCGATCAGCGGCGGCTACAAGCTGCTGGCCCGGCGGGGCAGCACGGCCCAGGAAGTGTTCGTGGTCACCGGATGGGAGCGGCAGACGCTCCAGGAGCGTCTGGATCGGCTGGTGGGCTGACCAGGGTGGTGGGAGCGGCCCGCTCGTAGACCGCCGCTGCCGTGAACCGGGCCCAGGCACCGCTATCGCGGAACCAGGATTCCCCTTTCACCGGCGTGATGTCGTCGGGATGGAGCTGCCACTGCCCAGCCAGATAATCGCGGTACACCTGCGGCGCCACCTGGGCCCCGTGCCAGTGGACCACCGCGAAGGACACAGCACGGATGCGAATAGCGCCGCCGCTGGCCTCCTGAATCTCCTCATCCAACAAAAAGGTGCGGAAGGGGGAGGTGTCGTCTGGCTCCAGCGCGTACTTGCGCAGGTAGAGCTGGCGGGCCCTGGGGAACACGGGGCCCGGAGCACGGCTCAACAATCGCTCGAAGGCCAGCAGAAAGATGGAGGACACGGCAACCGCCCGGGGGACTCCAGCATGGCTTTCGCCAGCACCGGATCAACGGAAGCCAGAAAAAAATTGGGTGGACCACCGTGCCGTCTTGCCCCGGTTTTCGACCTGGATGAACCAGAAGAGGGGTCAGGGGCGGGGCGCCATTTCCGGCTACAAGGCCGGCTTACGTTGCCGTCGCTGAAGACCCCCCATGTCGAAGAGGGAGTCAGATCAGAAAACAGTGAAAGGCAGTCACCAACACGGCAGTCCGAAGTCAGTGTACGGCGTTTTTCGTTGCGGCGACCCCCTCGGCCAAGGGCCAGTGCCGCCGGACCTCCGCCAGCAGGCGCTCCCGCTCAATCGACTGCTCCGTCGGCGTACGGCCATCCAGCAGCAGGGTGATATGGCCCAGCTTGCGCCCTGGAGCAATGTGGGCCTTGCCGTACCAGTGGAGGTGGGCAGCGGGCAGGGCCGCGAGGGCATCCAGGCGACTCCCCTGCTCCGCTTCGGAGAGGGGTACCTCCAGGCCGAGCAGATTCACCATCAGCGCTGCCGGCACCAGTGGATCAGTGCTGCCGATCGGCAGACCCGCCACCAGCCTCACCTGCTGGGCGAACTGGCTGCAGCGACAGGCCTCGATCGTGATGTGGCCGGAATTGTGGGTGCGGGGGGCAATCTCGTTCACCTGCAGGCCGGCAGGGCCATAGAAAAACTCGATCGCCAGGACCCCCACGTAATCGAGCCCAGTGAGCAGCGAAGCGGCCACGTTGCGGGCAAAGGCCTGCACGGCATGATTCACCGGCGCCGGCATCAGCACCCAGTCGCACACCTGCTGATGCTGGTGGGTCTGCACCAAGGGCCAGCAGGCCACATTGCCGTGGCGGTCCCGGCAGGCCACCAAGGCCAGCTCCTGCTCGAAGGCCACCAGCTCCTCGAGGATCCAGTCCGTGGGAAGCACATGCTCGAGCAGAGCCTCCAGTGACGCCAGATCAGGGACAAGAACTGTTCCTTTGCCGTCGTAGCCGCCTCGGCTCGCCTTGGCCATCAGAGGAAAACGGAACCCGTTTGGCAGGATCGGTCGCCCGTGAGACTCGGGAGGTCGGTAGGGACCGCTGGCATTCCAGAGCGGCGAAGCCGGCAGAGCCATCCCCGCACTGATGGAGTTGGCGCCGGTCGGGGCAAGGGGGAGCAGCACCTGCTCAAGACCACACCAGCGGGGAGAAGGGAGATTGAGACGGTCGAGCAGTTCGCGCTGCCCTCGCTTCGAAACCAGGGGGGCCAGTGAATCGAGACCCGGCAGAAACTGAATGCCCTGATCGGCCAGGCTCTGGAGCCGCTCGGTTGGCACCCATTCGTTTTCGAAGCTGATGGCGCCACATCTCTCCGCGAGCTGGCGGGTGGCGTCCACATCCTCCAAAGGTGCCTGCACCACTGAGGCAGCCACCCGCACCGCCGGGTCATCGGCGAGGGGAGTCTGAACATGGACCTGGACGCAGAGGTCGACGGCCGCCTCGGCAAGCATCAGGGCGAGCTGGCCACCACCCACGATGCCGATGGAGGAGAGGGGCTGGGAAGGCACGGGCGCCGGCCGCTGGACTCCCCAGGATCGCACCGGGTCGCAGCGGTTCGGCAACTGCGTGGGCAATGGCCGATGCTGGAGCCCCTGCAGCCTCACCGGGGAAGACTCAAACCATCCCCCGGTCTCCGGCGAAGGCGAAGCGAAGACAGCTCAGCAGCAGCACCACCAGGAACAGGGCTAGGCCCACGGTGCAGGCGTAACTGATCTCCAGCTCGGAGAAGGCCTGGTCGTACACGTAGTACACGAGGGTTCGGGTGGCATCGGCGGGGCCACCCTGGGTCATCAGGAACACCTCCTCGAACACCTTGGTGGCCCCGATCGCCGAGATCACCGCTACCAGGGTGATGTAAGGGCGCAGAAGCGGAAGGGTGATGTCTAGGTGGCGGCGGAGGCCTGTGCTGCCATCGAGGGCCGCTGCCTCGTAAAGCTCCGGCGCGATGCCCTGCAGGCCCCCCAGAAAGATCACCATGTAGTAACCCAGTCCCTTCCAGAGGGTCACGACCATCACAGCAGGAAGCGCCAGGACTGGGCTGGTGAGAAAGCCGATTGGCTGGAAGCGACCGCCAAAAAGGCCCGCGAGCCAGCCGCCGGGACCGAGCAGGGCAGTCAACCAGCCGTTGATCAGGCCATTTTCGGCGTAGAGCCAGCGGAAGGCGATGGCCGCCACCACCAACGACACCAGCACCGGTGTGTAAAAGGCGGCCCGGAACCAGGGGATCGCCGGAAGCTGTCGGTTGACGAGCACCGCCACGGCCAGGGAGCCGACCAAGATCGGCGGCACGACACCGATGAGATACAGAAAGGTGGTGCCCGCCACCTTCAAGAGCATCGGATCGGCCAGCAGACGCCGGAAGTTGGCAAGGCCAATGAACTTGAGGGGCTCGGCAACGTCGAGGCCACTGCGGGTGAAGCTGATCAGCAGGGCCATGGCCCCGGGAATCAGCACCGAGATCGCCAACAGCACAAGGGCCGGAGCCAGAAAGCCCCAGGCGGTGGCGGTGGCGGCGCCGAAGACCCGGCTGCTGGGGGAAAGGGGGGCCAAGGGATTGCCAGGGTCTACGGGAGGAGGGGTTGGGAACTCGGCCATGGCGGCCATTGTGGGGGAAACGGATCCTGCCGATCAGATCCGATGACCCGTGAACCGGGGACGCCCGGTGGAACGGATTGGACAGGAATGAACCACCGGGAGGAGCTGGCACCCAGCCGCCGCCTCGTCCAGCATTTGCTGGCCCGAACGATGAAGTGGCCAGCCGATACGCCAACGCCAGCCAGTGCTCCAGGTTCAGCCCGTCGCCCTCGCCCCTCACCATCACGCCGCCCCCCAGGTCTGCCCCTCCAGCCCCTCCTCCATGCCCTCCCGTTCCACCAGCAGCCAGTCCGCCGCAGAGGACGCGTCGACCGCGTCGACCGCGCCAAGCGGTGGCCACGATCCGCAGCAGGTGCTGCGGCGGGTGTTCGGTTACGGCGCCTTCAGAGGGCCGCAGCAGGAGATCGTGGAGCACGTGGTGGGCGGGGGATCGGCCCTGGTGCTGATGCCCACCGGCGGTGGCAAATCGCTCTGCTATCAGATTCCGGCCCTGTGCCGGCCGGGGGTGGGGGTGGTGGTATCACCCCTGATCGCCCTGATGCAGGACCAGGTGGAGGCTCTGCGCCAGGCCGGTGTGCGGGCCGCCGCCCTCAACTCCTCGCTGGAGGCCTCGGAAGCGGCCGCCGTGTGGAGGGCCCTGGAACGGGACGAGCTGGATCTTCTCTATGTGTCCCCGGAGCGCTTGCTGAGCAGTGGTTTCCTGGACCGCCTGGCGGAGCTGCCCTTGGCGCTGTTCGCCATCGACGAAGCCCATTGCGTGTCGCAGTGGGGCCACGACTTCCGCCCTGAGTATCTGCAACTGGCCGTGCTGGCGAAGCGCTTCGCCGGCGTGCCCCGGCTCGCCCTCACCGCCACCGCCGACCCCCGAACCCGCCAGGAGATTCGTGAGCGTCTGGGTCTGGAACAGGACCGGGTGTTTCTGGCCAGCTTCGATCGCCCCAACATCCGCTATCTGCTGCGCGACAAGGACGATCCCCGCCGCCAGCTGCTGGCCTTCCTGGCGGAACGGCGCGGCGAGGCCGGCATCGTGTACGCCCGCTCCCGGGCCCGGGTCGACCGGCTGACCACCGACCTGAAGGCAGCTGGCTTTGATGCGGTGGCTTACCACGCCGGGCTGGCCGCCGAAGCGCGCAGCGCAGCCCTCAACCGCTTCCGGCGCGATAGCGGCGTGATCGTGGTGGCCACGATCGCCTTCGGTATGGGCATCGACAAGCCGGATGTGCGCTTCGTGGCCCATGTGGACCTGCCCCGCAGCCTGGAGGCCTACTACCAGGAAACGGGCCGGGGCGGTCGCGATGGCCTACCCGCCGTGGCCTGGATGGTGCATGGGGGCGGCGACATCCCCCAGCTGCGGCGCTTCATCGACGACTCCGAAGCGCCGGAGACCCAAAAGCGGATCGAGCACGGCAAGCTCAATGCCCTGATCGGCTTCACCGAGGCCAGTGGCTGCCGGCGCCAAGAGCTGCTGCGCCACTTCGGCGAAACCCTGCTGGAGCCATGCGGCAACTGCGACCTCTGCGTGGAGCCCGACACCAGCACCGATGTGACCCTGGCGGCACGCAAGGCCCTCTCAGCGGTGTTCCGCAGCGGCCAGCGCTTCGGGGCCTCCCACCTCACCGATCTGTTGCTGGGGGCCGACACCGCTCGCATCCGGGAGCTGGGGCATGCAACCTTGAGTGTCTATGGCATCGGTCGGGAACTCGACCGGGGCCAGTGGCGGGCATTGTTTCGCCAGCTGGCGGCGCGGGGGTATCTGGTAAGCGAAAGCGAGGCCCGCGGTGGACTCCAGCTCGGTGACGAGGCCCTGGTGAGGCCATTGCTGCGCGGCGAGGTGAGCCTCTCGCTGCGGTTGCCGCCGGTGGCCAGGGAGCGCCGTCACAGCGCGGATGGGGAACGGGAGCGCCCGGCGACGCTCGAGCTGGCCGAAGACGGCCAACGCCGCTTCGAGGCGCTGCGAACCTGGCGCCTGGAGCAAGCGCGGGAGCAGGGGGTGCCGCCCTACGTGGTGTTCCACGACCGCACCCTGATCGAGATCGCCAGCCGCAGGCCCACCAGCCTGGAGGAGCTCGGCGGGGTGAGCGGCGTGGGTCAGACCAAACTGGATCGCTATGGAGAGGCCCTGCTGGCGGCGCTCAGGAACCTCGGGGGACTCTCCTGAACAGCCCAACCACTCCTGGTGGCCGGCGGGAGCTCCGTCATGGGAGTGATCAGCGGGGCGAAGCGCCCTTGGCGAGATCGCGCGCTGATCGGAAACGGCATCGGTCAGACTCGCCGGTGTCCTGAGACACAGAACAGCATGGCGGTGGGCCAGCACTTGAAAATCATTGCGGTCCCCCTGGCGACCCAGTCCTACCCGATCGTGCTCGGTGCCGGCACCCTGGCAGGCCTGGGCGAGCTGCTGGTAGAGCAGGGAATCCGGGCGGACAGCAAGGTGCTGGTCGTCACCAACCCGGTGGTGGAGCAGCACTACGGGGCCAGCTGCCGCAGCAGCCTCGAAGCCGCTGGCTTCGCGGTGGAAACCTTGGTGATCGACGCCGGTGAGGACCAGAAAACGCCTGCCACCGTGGCCCTGATCCATGACGCCGCCTTCACCCAGCGCCTGGAGAGGGGATCACTGATCGTGGCCCTCGGCGGTGGTGTGGTGGGCGACATGGCCGGCTTCGCCGCCGCGACCTGGCTGCGGGGCATCGCGGTGGTGCAGGTGCCCACCACCCTGCTGGCCATGGTGGATGCCGCCATCGGCGGTAAGACCGGGGTGAACCACCCTGGCGGCAAGAACCTGATCGGTGCCTTCCACCAGCCGAAGCTGGTGCTGGTCGATCCCACGGTGCTAGCCACGCTGCCGCCGCGGGAGTTCCGAGCCGGCATGGCGGAGGTGATCAAATACGGCGTGATCGGCGATCCGCCGCTGTTTGCCGAGCTGGAAGCGGTGGCAGCTCGGCAACCGGCCGATGGCCTGGCCAGCCGGGAGAGCGTCGGAGAATCCCTACTGCAGCGGTTGCTGGAGCGCTCGGCAGCCGCCAAGGCGCGGGTGGTGGCCGCCGATGAACGGGAAGGTAGCCTGCGAGCGATCCTCAATTACGGCCACACGCTCGGCCATGCCGTAGAAACCCTCAGCGGCTATGGCACCTACTTACATGGGGAAGCGGTGGGTCTGGGCATGCTGGCGGCGGGCGAACTGAGCCTGGCCATGGGGCTGTGGCGCCAGGAAGATCAAAGTCGGCAGCGTGCCGTGATCGCCGCCGCCGGGCTGCCCATCGATTGGCCCGCCCTTGCTCCCACGGCGGTAATGGACTGCCTGCAGGGCGACAAGAAAGTGCGCAACAGCAGGGTGCGTTTCGTGCTGCCTACCGCCATCGGGGCCGTGGAGATCCGAGACGACGTGGATCCCCAACTGATCCTGAAGGTGCTGGAACAGCTGGGGGCGGCTCAGAGCAGCAGCTGAACCGCAGCCATCGATGACAGCGGCAGACCCGTTTCGTTGCCATGAGAGCCGAAGTGGGAGATGAAGGCCGGCAGCGGCATCGGACCGCAGCGCCGTTGCCAGCCGAGCCCATGGCCATAACGCCGCCAGCACTGAAGCCCGAGAGCGGCATGGGACCGCCCGCCCAGGCCGAGTCGATAGCGGTGGGACCCGATCACCTGCCGCCGCGGATCATCCGGACCACCCAGGGGTCGCCAGGGTGGGGCTCCATGCGCCAGGCAGGTGGCGGCAAAACGCTGCGGGCGAGAATCACGGGCCAGGGCCACGGCGAACCAGCGCGCCACCTGAATGGGCGCGCCGTCGCATGGGATCCACACCGCCATCCCGGCAGGAAGATCCAGCGACGTGGAGGGGAAACCGCGAAACTCGAGGATGGCCGCCTCAGAGACATCCGGAACGCTGGACAAGGTGGGCATGGAGCGGAGATGGGCTTCACCACTCCAGTTCCACCGCTGTCCCTCGGGGCCCCTGGAGCAGGGAGGCTCAAGGGAGAGGGTCCTGGAGAAAACGGGGTGGCGAAGGCCGCTCCGGTAGGGAACGGCCACGGGCCATGGCGATCCAGCGGAACTCCCCAAGACCGGCCGGATCCACCAGCCGCAGCAGCGCCTCCCGGGCCGCCAGCTTTCCGGCAAGATCCTGCGGGTGCGCCGGACTCTGCAGGCCGTGGAGGGCCTGGGCCAGCCCAAGGGCCAGCAGCGCCTGGCCCTGCCGGCAGGAGCCCTGCCAGCGCCAGCCCGTGGCTGCGGCGGCGCGCTCCAGGCTCTCCAGGCAGAGGTGGGCCGTGAGATCCCAGTGGCCGGGATCCCGCAACGGATCAGGGCTAGCCCGCTGGTCGCGGTAGCCCAGCAGGGTGCCAGCAGGGCGCGAAGATGTGTAGTAGCGGCGGGCCTCCAGGGCGTAATCCACCACCAGCAGATGCCCCTCAATCAGGCCGGCGCCAGCTGCCTCCAGCCAGGGCGCACAGCCGGGATGGAGTTCGGTGCTCCAGCCGATTGGCAGGCCTTGCACCGCAGCGTCAAGCCCGAGGGCGTCCAGCTCCCTCAGCGCCTGGGGTTCCAGAGCCGCCCCCGCGCGGAGCTCCAGCCGCCGATCCAGCCGCAGGACCACCTCTTGCTGGCGCCACTGGCAGCCATCCCAGCTGATCCTCTCCACCGCCAGGGCATCAAGCACCTCGTGGGCCAGCATCACGCCCCGCACCGGTTGGGCAGCCAGATCACCCCAGGCCAGCCAGCGGCAGGGGAGGGGAACACCCTCCAGGAGCCGCCGCTGACGATCCGCCATGCCGGGGTTGGGCTCCACGAGCACCAGCTCAAGCCGCGCCGCCAGATCGGGCCAATGGGCCGCCAGTACAGAGGCCAGCTGCAGGGCCAACTCTCCTTCTCCAGGTCCCGTTTCCACTAGGGCCAGGGGCCCAGGCCCGAGTTCCAGCAGCCAATCCACCAGCTGGGGAGCGAGCAGGGCGGCAAAGCTTCCCCCCAGACTCGGAGACGTGGCGAAATCGCCGCCGGGTCCGATCCGCAGGCGCCCGACGCCATAGGCACCGTGCTCAGGATCATGAAGCGCCCACTCCATGTAGGAGCGGAAGGGCACGGCACCACCTGCCGCCAGCAGCCGCTCCGCAAGCCAGGGAGGCGCTTCCGGGGCTGAACCTCCTGCAGGAGGTTCTGTGGGCATGGCCCCGGACTGGGAGCCCGAGGCGGGCGATCGAGACGGCCGACCGCCTGCCTCACGCCCGCCATCAGCCAAGGAATCGGATCCGGAAACCACGCGATGGGAACCCAGCAGTGGAGAGAATGCTGGCTCATGCCCCTGCCACCATGCAGAACCTGCCGGTCCGAATGCTGCAACGGTGGGCCCTGCGCCTGGCTGGGGGCCTGCTGGCCCTCGGATGTCTGCTGCTGCCGACCACCGCTGGCGGGGCCTGGGCCTATGACAACCCCGACCTGTTGCCCGACCACCCCACGCCGGTGATCGACCTGGCCAAGGCCCTCACCGACCAGCAACGCACGGCCCTCGAAAGCGAGCTCGACGAGTTTGAGCACACCAGCGGCTGGAAGCTGCGGGTGCTCACGCAATACGAACGCACCCCCGGGCTGGCGGTGCGCGACTTCTGGAACCTGGATCAGCGCAGCCTGGTGCTGGTGGCCGATCCCCGCGGCGGCAACCTGCTCAACTTCAACGTGGGCGATGCCCTCTTCGCGCTGATGCCACGCACCTTCTGGGTGGAGCTGCAGACCCGCTACGGCAACCAGTACTACGTGCGCGACCACGGCGAGGACGGCTCCATCCTCGATTCCCTCCATGCGGTGAAGGGATGTCTGGCCATGGGCGGCTGCCAGGTGGTGCCTGGCCTGCCCCAGGAGCAATGGTTGCTCACCCTGTGCAGCTCCATTCTTGGAGGGCTGATCGTGGGCTTCGCGGCCTTCCCGCGTGAAGCCGAGCGCACGGTGGAATGGGCCTGGGTGCTGCTGCTCTCACCCCTTTGGCTGATTCTGTTCGGGGTGTTCGGAGTGGCCCCAATCGTGACCCGCACCAGCGAGCTGCTTCCCTTGGCCCGTAATGGCCTCGGCTTCCTCGCAGCAGCCCTGGTGGCCTACCTGATCGCCCAACAGACCGTGGGCAAGACCCGCCTGCAGGACAAGGGCCAGGGGTGAACCGGGTCGGCCCGTGGCCGCCTGAAAGCGAACGGTGCTGAAAAGGGCTGCATTCCTATGGGGCCCTGGAAGCACATCACAAAAAAACCGATGCCTGGGCATCGGTTTGAAATTTATGATGTTGACTAAAGCACTGAGGTGTGCAAGCTCATTTCCTCAACCGGGCGACAACATCTCTCTGTTCGTGAAAAGCCGGGAATTAGAAGCGACCGGAGGGATCGAGCCGACCGGTGGGGGATTCGTAAGAGGAGGCGCTGGACGGTGCCTCGGTGGATTCCAGAGCCTCGGGTTGGATTGGAGCGATCGGAGGGGGAACCTGCCGGATCGCCACGGTCTGCCAGGCGGAATCTCCACCCTGACGCAGCTGAGAAAGATTCTCCTCGTAAAAGCGGCGCAGATCGGTGTAGCGCTTAACGGGCTGGCCGTAGTAGCTGCTGCCGGCAAGGGTGGGGAACGAAGCCCACTCAGGAGAGAGACGGGCCGCGAGTTCCGGGGTCATTTCACCGCGATCGACCAGTGAAAGGGCGCCACGGCGCTCGATCAAAAAGAGAGCAGCTTGATCCTGGGAGTCGGGACGGAAATCGGCAAGCCCGAGGGCCCGGGAGGCCATCGACCAGGTGAAGGGCATGAACTGGTACGCCCCTGCAGCCGCACTGGCGTAGCGAGTGGAGTACATCACCCGGTCGGGGTGGCGGTCGAGCGTTGGGATGTAGCTGCCACCGAACAGCATTTGGTACCCCATCGGATGACCATTCACCCAGGTGCCTTCCGAGTAACGGATGGTGTTGAGCATGGCCCGCCGCTCAGGAGTCATGGCGAACTGCCTAGGAACGGCCGGAAGGGGCGGCAGGAATGCCACCTGCTGGGCAGGGGGGGCCTGAGGGAGGGCCAAGGTCCAGGACCGGGCCGGGTCGGCTGCGTGGGCAGGCGTGGCGAAGCTCAGACCGAGGCCGGCGGCAACAAGTGCCAGTCGGGAACGCTGAAGGATCGGCAAAACGGAGACTGCGGAGGACGAAACCGAACCAGACCCCAAATGGGGAGAGGGTGCGGGATTTCAGTTGGACGCCTGAGGTTGACACGCAGATGGCTGAGTGTGAGGAATGGCGCCAGAGAAATCAGATGCTGAATGGATCGGAAAGTTCGGCTAACAATGCCTATCGATCTGCGATGACGCGATCGTGTCAGTGACGCTCACACAACTGTCCACCTGTATCAGAAATTACCTGGCAGGTTCGAATCTCTGTGACGGGCTGGATTTCAGTGTGGCGATTGAACAGAATTCCAAACCACCTCCCCAGCATCGATCGGCACTGCTGATCGCGACTCGGCAAATGCCTGCAGCGCCTGTGCTGCGGTGAAGGCGCCATCCAGGGGAAGGGGGCCCTGGGAGGGTGCCACCAAGGGCTGATCCAGCTCCCAGGCGCCCTCTTCGAAGGCCGGCGGCTCCAGCAGGCGGTGGTAACCATGACGGCGCAGATCCCTCTCCAGAACAGGGGCCTCGGCAAAGCCGCTGCGACGCACCAGGTGGATGCCCACCCTCTGGCTGAAGGCCTCGCAGAAACTGCTGTAGCCCGGCTTGGTGATCAGCCGGCTGCAGAGGGGCATCAGGTCGAGCGGCCGAACCCCCTCAGGAAAGGCACGGCCATTGGGCTCCGCCTCCAGGGCCTGATCCGGGCCGATCAACACATGGTCAGGCCAGCGGCGCAGCAGGGCGGGGTCGTAGGTCTTACCGAGCCCACCGAAACTCACCAGCACACAGCGCTCCTTCTCCAGCGGCAGGAAGAGCCGCTGGGCCAGATCGGCCGGATCGAAGCGAGGGCGTGCACTGGTGATGCCGATGGGCAGGCTGGGAACACCCCAGTCCATCGGTAGGGAGAGCGGACAGGCCAGCAGCAGGTCGCCCTGGGCATAGAGCTCCCGGCAGCTGGCGGCGTGGGCCAAAAAGGGCCCCCCCATCGGGGCGTAGATGGCATCCCAACCGAAGCTGGCCAGCCAGACCAGGGGAAGGCCAAGCCGGCGGGCCAGCAGGGCCGCCGCCGGTGGCACATCTCCCAAGATCAGCACAGGTTCCGCCTGGGCCACGAGCCACGCCGCCTCCGCCGCCAGCCGGGCCGGCAGGTCCTGAGCCAGCTGCTCCAGCGCCGCCAAGGTGGCCGGCCCGTCGGCCCCCAGGGCATCGGCCTGCACCACGCCCACATCCCACCGGCAGGGCCGGTGCTCGGTCGACACGGAGCCGAAGGCCAGCTGCAGGAAGGCGGCCGGCAATCCGGTCGAGACAACCAGCCGCCAGTCGGGACAACGGGCGGCCAACTCAAGGAGCACCGAGGCGGTGCGGGACCCGTGGCCATAGCCATGGGCGCTCAGGGCCGCATAGATCAGCATCGTTCCAGCACCGGCGGGATCCCAGGGCCGGCCAAGCTGGGATCCGCCGTGGTTGGCGGCGTGGCGAGCGGCGATCCAGAAGGCGACACAGCCGGTGAAATGACTGACGACAAGGCTGGCGAGTGGGTAGCCGGCACCGCAGGCAGCAGGGGAGTGGCGAGCGGTGGGAGGGTCGCTGCGGGAATTGCACGGTCCGATCGTTTCTGTTGGGACAGGGCGACGGGCACGGAGACGAGGGGCGTTTCAGGACAGTTGGGGGGAGAAACGGGCGCAGCACACCAGAGCAGTTCCTCGTAAAGCAGTTCCCCACCAAGGCCATACCAGCGGTGGGCGGCCCGCTGCAGCCCGTCAGCCGAGAGGTGGATCCAGCTGAAATGCCGCAGCGGACGGCCGTGCTGATCTTCACCGTGACGGGGAACGCAGGCAGCGTTCAGATAAGCCGTGCCGCGGCGATCCCGCAGAAAGGTGATGCGCTCCCCCTGCTGGCGGCGCAGGGTGTGATGCATATGCCCGAACACCACCAGGGGCACGGGGCGCCGGGCGCGGATGCGCTCCAGGGCCAGGGCGAGATCATGGTCGCCCCAGTCACAGGCTTGCCGCTTCCAATCGCGGCCGCAGGGGTCGCGGGCCTCGCTGCCCAGGCCGGTGGGACCGCAGTGGGCCATCAGCACCAGGGGCAGGGCCGGATCGGCAGCCAGAGCGGCGCGCTCGATGCGACGGGCCGAATCCTCCAGATCCACTGGACCGAAGACGGCCGTGGCGGCCTGGGAGAGGTGATGGCCCCCCCCGGCCGTGGCCGGCCGGCCACCGACCACCGCCAGGCCGGGCGGGGTAAGGGTGCGCAGCGACCAGCCGCAGTGGATCTCTCCGAGCAGTTCGAGCTGGTGCCGCAGGCGGCCGCCGCTGGAATCCCGCCCGGTGTCGTGGTTGCCCAGCACACAGGCCAGGGGAAGGCGAAGCTGGCGCAACAGACCGGGGATACGCGTCTTGCCGTCGCTCAGGTCGCCCACCACGAGCAGGGCGTCCGGGCGGATCACCTCCAGCACGGCATGGTCGCTGTGATCCCACTGGTCGTGGAGGTCACCGGCGATGGCGATCTGCAACACGACCAAAGACTGCCTCTCCTTAGGCTGAGCCCATCCTGCCCGACCCGAGGCCCCGGTTGAGCGTCGCTTCATCCCTTCAGTCCACGGTCACCGACATTCCGGCAGCCCGGAGCGATCCCCCAGCGGCACCCCCACCAGCCGAGCTGCCCGGGGCGATCGACGCCCTGCGCCGCGAACGCAATGCCGTGATCCTGGCGCACTATTACCAGGACGACGCCATCCAGGACATCGCCGATGTGATCGGCGATTCTCTTGAGCTGGCCCGCCGCGCAGCCAGCACCGAGGCCGACGTGATCGTGTTCTGCGGCGTCCACTTCATGGCCGAGACGGCCAAGATCCTCAATCCGGGACGCATCGTGGTGCTGCCCGATCTGGCGGCCGGCTGCAGCCTCGCCGATGCTTGTCCTGCCGACGAGTTCGCCGCCTTCAGGGCCCAGCACCCCGATCACATCGTGGTGAGCTACATCAATTGCTCCGCGGCGGTGAAGGCCCAGAGCGACCTGATCTGCACCAGCAGCAACGCGGTACAGCTGGTGCAGCAACTGCCTAAGGATCGCCCGATCCTCTTCGCCCCCGACGCCAACCTGGGCCGCTGGGTGGCCCGCCAGAGCGGGCGGGAGCTCACCCTCTGGCCCGGCAGCTGCATGGTGCACGAAACCTTCAGCGAGCAGGCGCTGCTGGAGTTGAAGCTCGAGCACCCTGACGCCGAGGTGATTGCCCACCCCGAATGCCAGCAGCACCTCCTGGATCTCGCCGATTTCATCGGCTCCACCAGCAAGCTGCTGCATCGGACCCAGACCAGTGATGCAGCAACCTTCATCGTGCTCACCGAGCCGGGAATCCTGCACCAAATGCAGAAGCGTGTGCCCCACAAAGACTTCTACCCAGTTCCCGGCGCCGATGGCTGCAGCTGCAACGCCTGCCCCTACATGCGTCTCAACACGATGGAGAAGCTGTGGCGGTGCCTTGCCACCCTCGAGCCGCGCATCGAACTCGAGGAGAGCCTGCGCCTGAGGGCCCTGGCCCCGATCGAGCGGATGCTCGCCATGAGCGCCTGAATCAGCAGCCGAGCCTGATCTTCCCCGACCTCCCGTGCCACTCCCGCCCGATGGCCTGCTCCAGCTGACGCCCCAGGGTTTGTACTGTCCGGCCGCCGGGGCCTGGATCGATCCCCATCGGCCAGTGGAACGGGCCCTGCTCACCCATGCCCACGCCGACCATGCCCGGGCCGGAAACGGTGCTTACTGGGCGATCGGCAGCAGTGAGGGAATTTTGCGACAACGGCTCGGTGCCGGCATCGCGCTCCACCCGGTGGCCTACGGGCAGGAGTTCCGGCTTGGGGATGCCCGGATCTCCTTCCACAGTGCCGGTCACGTGCTGGGCTCGGCCCAGATCCGCCTGGAGGCCGGCGGCGAGAGCTGGCTGGTGAGTGGCGACTACAAACGCCAGGCCGACCCCAGCTGTGCCCCATTCACCCCGGTGCAGGCCGATGGCCTGATCAGCGAAGCCACCTTCGGCCTGCCGATCTACCGCTGGCCGGAGCCCCTCGCGGTGGTGGCGGAGCTGGTGGCCTGGTGGAAGGGGTCTCCGGAGCGGGCCTCCGTGCTGTTCTGTTATGCCTTCGGGAAGGCCCAGCGGGTGCTGGCGGAACTCGCTGCCTTGGGGGTGGAGGAGGAGGTGCTGCTGCATGGGGCGGTCCAAGCCCTGATCGCTCCCTACCGGCAGGCAGGCGTGGCGATGCCGCCGACCCGCCCCTTGTCCGACCTGGAGCGCGGCAGCAGCTTGGCCGGCCGGCTGGTGCTGGCACCCCCGGCGGCCGCCGCCAGTCCATGGATGCGGCGCCTGGCCGGAGCCCAAACGGGATTCGCCAGCGGTTGGATGGCGGTGCGGGGGGTGCGCCACCGCCGGGGTCAAGGTCGTGGCTTCGTGCTCTCTGACCACGCCGACTGGGATGGATTGCTGCAAACCGTGCGGCAGAGCGGCGCCCGTCGGGTGCTGGTGACCCACGGCCAAAGCGATGTCTTGGCCAGGTATCTGCGGGAGGAGGAGGGCATCGCGGCGGAACCGCTCGCCTCCGAACGACCCGAGGCTGCCGAGGATCAGGAGGGCTGAGGGGATCGGCCGGCCCAGCGTTCCACCTGTGGTGGGTAGGGACCTCGCACCGAAGGAGTGGCGCCCGGAGAAGCCGGCACCCCGCGACCATTGCCCCTGCTCGCCGCACCACCACCGGCCAGCCAATCGACCAACTCCAATTGGCGCGGGAGACAGATGCGTTGCAGGTCAAAACCTTCCACCACCGTGGCGCGGGCCGCCTCTCCGAGCTGGCGGTGGCCAGCCGGATCGGCGAGCACGGCTGCCATCTGCTCGGCGAGGGCCTGGGGCGCAAAGAAATCCACCAGCAGACCATTGCGGCCGTGCTCGATCACCTCGGCCACCGGCGGCGTATCGGAGCCGATCACCACGGCACCGCAGGCCATCGCCTCCAGCAGGCTCCAGCTCAACACGAAGGGATAGGTGAGATACACATGGCAAGCGCAGACGCGGAAGAGGTCGTGCAGCACCGGGTGGGGCACCTGACCCACGAAATGGATACGTGAGAGGTCGAGCTGGTCGTCCAGTTCTGCGAGCAGCACCTGCTTCCAGCTGCCGCCAGCGGCGGGAGCTGCGCCATAGCTCACGCCCTCAGCGCCCACCAAAATCACGTGAGCCCGGGGGCGCAACCGCTGCAGCAGGGGCAGGGAGCGCAGAAAGGTGTGGAAACCGCGGTAAGGCTCCAGGTTGCGGGCCACGAAACTCACCACTTCGTCACCGGGCTGGAAGCGGAGCTTGCGATGGGCCAGGCGCACCTCCGATCCGCTGCGGGGTGCGATCGCCGTGGTGTCGATGCCTTCGTGGATCACCGAAACCCGCTGACGAAACTCCTTCGGAGCCGTGGACGCCTGCCAGTGGGTGGGGGCCAGGGCCCAGTCGAGGTCATGAAAGGCCATCAGCTGGGTGGCACGGCGCAGCCGCAGACGGCTGCGGGCTTCGGGGAGCAAGGGAAACTCGGGATCGAAATCGGCATCCCCGCCCTGCAGCTGATACACAAATTCGAGTTGATGCAATACGGGCACATCACCCCAGTGGTCCTTGATGGCCAGCAATTCGCCCCAACCCGGATGGCCAAGGATCAGATCGGGCCGAGGAAGGGCCGTGGAGCGCTCCCTAAGAAGCTGAATCACCGCCTCGGCCCGGATCACCTTGATCTGGAAATCCTGGGCCCAGCCATGGGCCGCTGGAACGGCATCGGGCTGAGGCAGGTGATAACGCAACAGTGGGATCCGCGCCAGACCCGGGGCATGGGGAGCCGCGATCGCCTGCACCCGATTACCACGGGCCAGAAGCGCGCCAACGAGATGCCGATACTGGCCCGGGAAATTCTGATGAATGATCAGAATCCGCACATCTCTGCAGCGGCTGGATCAGCAGGCTAAAGGTCCAAGGCACCCTGCTTGACCTTGCCCCCAGGCTGGTGGAATGGATGGGCGGGCGCGAACAACCCTGCTGCAAGGAGCGGCTGTGTCGCGGCAAATGGGTGGTGGTGGTGGGTGGCAGTGGAGTGAGCTGCGTTGAATCGCGTGGGAGCCGCCCTGCGGCCGCCCTTGCCCATGCCTGCAACAACGAATTCCAATGAACGAACGCCTGCGCATCCTGCAGCGTCAACCGCGACGCATCTCGATCACCCTCAGCTACCACGTTCATGAGGAATTGCTGAAACGGTCAGAAGAGGAGGGCAGGTCGATGTCCAATCTGTGTGCCTTTTTGCTAGAAGATGCATTACGACATAACAGTGCAGGCCTGGCACCGGTGGCGGGCATGGCCACGATGCATAGCGGCAATGAGGTGAGGCCCCGGCCACGCTCGCCCTTTTGAGTTGCCGATGAGTTCATCTGTTGCCAGCGCGGGGATCCATGCCGCTCCGCTGATGCAGATTCAGGTGAGAGCTGTGCTAACAGCGCCGATGAACCATTCCGATGGCTTGAATCAATCTGTCCCTGTGTTCGATGATCATGGCACTGAAAAAGTGGGAGCCCCTGCGCGAATTGGATGACCTGCTCGAGCGCAGCCGTCGGGGCCTGGGTCTGACTCCATGGCATGGCCGCGAGATGATGGGTGAAATGGATTGGTGTCCTCGCGTCGATATCGGCGAGGCCGATGGCAGCTTCATCATCAAGGCGGAGATCCCAGGGGTGAAAAAGGAAGATGTCAAGGTATCCGTGCAGAACGGTGTGCTCACCCTGCAGGGAGAACGAACCGATGAGGAAAGCGAACAGGGGGTGCACTTTCACCGCGTCGAGCGCTTTCACGGCAGCTTCAGCCGCAGCTTCACCCTGCCGCCCAGTGTCGATGCCAGCCAGGTGAAAGCCGGCTTCCACGATGGCGTGCTCACGATCAGCCTCTCCAAGGTGCCGGGCAGTGAAAGTGCGGCCCAGCAGGTGCCGGTGGAGTGAACCCGCAACCGGCCTGAACCGGCCGGCAGAATGGCCTGATGCGCCAGTTCTGTCGGCTGTTCAGGCAGCTTGATCGCAGCGAGGGCACCACGGAACGGGTGGTCCTGCTGGCGGCCCACCTCCAGGGGGTGCCTCCGGCGGATGCTGCCTGGGCACTCCATTGCCTGTTGGGAAAACAGCGGCGGCGATTGATCACAGCCCGCAGGCTTCGCCAGATCGCCCAGCGGGCCAGTGGTCTGCCGGAATGGTTGTTCGAGGCCAGCCATGCCCAGGTGGGCGACAGTGCCGAGACCATCGCCCTACTGGTCGGCCGGACCGCGCGGCTGGGCGCGCCCGGGGATGGGCTGGTGGGGCCTTCGGCGCTGGAGGCTGCCGGGCCGTCGCCATGCTCCAGCTCGGGGGGTGCCGCCAACGATCAACCCCCGCATCACGATCAACCCCTGCATCAATGGATGGAGCAGATCCTCCCGGGCCTGGCCGCCCTGGCAGACGAGGAGCAGGAGCAGGCACTGGGGCAGCTCTGGGCTGACCTGGAGGTGGAAGAGGTGCTGGTGATGGTGAAGTTGCTGAGCGGCACCTTCCGGGTCGGGGTGGGCCAGGGGCTGGTGTTGCGGGCCTTGGCGAACCTGAGTGGGGTGGAGGAGGCCGAACTGCAGCACCGTCTGATGGGCGGTTGGGAACCCAGCGCAGCCCACTACACGGCCCTTCTGGAACCCCTGACCGGTGGCGAGCGGCCCACCAGCCAGCCCTACCCCTTCTTTCTGGCCTCACCTCTGCCTGGCGAGCGACTCCGGGACACCGATCCGAGCGCGTGGCTGGTGGAATGGAAATGGGATGGCATTCGCGGCCAGTTGATCCGCCGGGGTGATGCCGGCTTTCTCTGGAGCCGAGGCGAGGAACTGCTCAATGACACCTTCCCAGACCTGCTGGCAATCGCCGACGGACTGCCGGAGGGTTGTGCCCTCGATGGCGAGTTGCTGGTCTGGCCCTTGGAGCGTGAGCGCCCTGAACCATTTGCGCTGCTGCAACGGCGACTGGGACGACGACGCCCCGGAGCGGCCCTGCTGCGGGAGCTGCCCGCGGCCTTCGTGGCCTATGACCTGCTCGAAAGTGATGGGGTGGATCGGCGTCACGAGCCGCTCCAGCAACGCCGCGAGCGCCTCTGGCAGCTGTTGAACGGGCAGCGATCCGATCGACTGCGCCTCTCCGCCGCCTTGCCGTTCACGGCATGGAATGAGCTCGATGACTGGCGCGACAGGGCCCGTGATGCCGGCGCCGAGGGCCTGATGCTCAAGCATCGAGCTTCTCCCTACGGCGCCGGCCGGCGGCGGGGCAACTGGTGGAAGCACAAGCTCGAACCGATGCATCTGGATGCGGTGCTCCTCTACGCCCGCACCGGCAGCGGCCGCCGCGCCAATCTCTACACCGACTACACCTTCGGGCTCTGGGCGGATGCGGACAGCGCTGTCCCCGATGCAAGCGTTCCTATCGGAGAAGGGGCCCCTGATGACCACGCCGCTGCCTGGCAGGAGCGCCGTCTGGTGAGCTTCGCCAGCGCCTACTCCGGCCTCAGTGACGCCGAGATCCAGGAGCTGGATCGCTGGATCCGCCGCCACACCACCGAGCGGTTCGGACCGGTTCGGGCGGTGGCGCCGGAATTGGTGTTCGAGCTGGCCTTCGAAGGCGTGCAGCGCTCGGGCCGGCACCGAAGCGGAGTGGCGGTGCGCTTTCCCCGCATCAGCCGCTGGCGCCGCGACAAGCCGGCCGCCGAAGCCGATACCCTCGCGGCGGCCCTGGCCCTGATCCCCCCGCCGTGACCCGCACCCGCCGGGCTGCCCCGATGTCCACCTCTGGCACGGATCAACAGCCTGGCTCAGGCAGCGATGAGAAACAGGGGACGAGGAAGGGCCGTGCCGCAGCGCTGAATCGCCCCAGCGGCCCGGCCAGCGCAGAGGCCCTACCGGCAGCCTCGGCGAGGGGTCGCGGCAGAGCCGAACAAAAGCTGCGGGCCTCCATACGCCCCCAGATCCCGACCGAGCCGCAGGGTTGCCCAACCTCTGCCGCCGATCCCCTGGCTCCGATTGAGGCCTGGTTCAAGCGCAAGGAGTGGACCCCGATGCCCTTCCAGCGCCGCTGCTGGCAGGCCTTTCTGGAAGGCCGCAGCGGCCTGCTGCAGGTGCCCACTGGCTCCGGCAAGACCTATGCGGCAGTGATGGGTCCGATCGCCGAGCTGCTGGCAGACGCACAGAAGCAGGAACAGCTGCCGGCGCCAGCTGCCCGTGAGGGCACATGGATCAGTCTCGCCGCAGGGGAGAACAACAAATCCGGTGGCGCCGAAGGGCAGACCCAGACAGCCGGCGATGCCGAAGGGGGCACCAAGGGCAAGAGGGGCACGGCGGCACAGGCGGCTACGGGCGGCGTTGGCATCACCCTGCTGATCCTCACCCCGCTGCGGGCCCTGAGCCGCGACCTGGCCCTGGCGATCCGCGAACCGATCGAGGCGATGGGCTGGCCCCTGCGGGTGGGTATCCGCAACGGCGATACCCCCAGCACCGAGCGCAGCCGCCAGCTCAAAGCGCCCCCCGAGATCCTGATCACCACCCCGGAATCCCTCGCCCTGCTGCTGAGCGGCCCGCAAGCCGAACGGTTGTTCGGCGGACTGCGGGCCGTGGTGATCGATGAATGGCATGAACTGCTCGGCAGCAAGCGCGGCAGCCAGACCGAACTCTGTCTGGGTTGGCTGCGGCGTCTGCGACCGAAGCTGCGCACCTGGGCGATCAGCGCCACGATCGGCAACCTTGAAGATGCGGCCCGCACCGCGGTGGGCACGGAGTGCGAACCCGAGATCATCAGCGCCGCCCTAGAGCGCTCCACCATGATCCGCAGCCTCCTGCCGGAGGCGATCGATGGCTTCCCCTGGGCCGGGCATCTGGGCCTGCGCATGCACGAGGTGCTGGTAGAGGCTCTTGATCCAGGGATCTCCACCCTGCTATTCACCAACACCCGCAACCAGGCGGAACGCTGGTTCCAGTGCCTGCGCTGGGCCTGCCCGGAGATGGAAGGGGCTCTGGCCCTGCACCACAGCGCCATCGACCGGGGCGAGCGAGAGTCGATCGAGGCGGGGGTGAAGGAGGGCTCAATCCGCTGGGTGGTGTGCACCAGCTCCCTGGATCTGGGCGTGGATTTCCAGCCGGTGGAGCGGGTCGTTCAGATCGGCAGCGCCAAGAACCTGGCGCGGCTGCTGCAGCGCTCGGGTCGCTCCGCCCACCGGCCGGGGGGCTGCAGCGAGGTGCTGTTCCTGCCGACCAACGCTCTGGAATTGCTGGAGGTGAGCGCGATGCGGCGGGGCCTGGCGGCGGGCCTGGTGGAGCACCGCACCCCGCCCCGAGCGCCACTGGACGTGCTGCTGCAGCACCTCACCGGTCTGGCCTGCGGAACCGGTTTCGAGCCGGAGCGGGAATGGGACACGGTGCGCCGCTGCTGGAGTTATCGGGATCTGAACCGCAGCGACTGGCACTGGTGCCTGCGTTTCCTGGAGGAGGGGGGCGAGTGCCTGGGGGCCTATCCGCGCTTCAGGAAGCTGGAGCGGGAGACATTGGCAGCGGCGGCCCCCGCAGGCCAGCCCCCAAACGCGGTGGCTCCTGCGACAGGACCATCGTCGGCAAGGGCGTCAGCGGCAGTTGCTGCGGCGATCGTGGAGGAAGGCGAGGACTCAGGCGGCCAGGGGCCGATCGCCATCTCAGCGGCCTCCACCACATCCGAATCAGAGGCCGTCGTGGCGGCGGGCGATCCGAACGGAGCAGAACGAAACGGCCCACCGCCCCTGCCCTCCCCACTCCCGATCCCCATCCCCCCGGCCGAAGCAGCCCCCTTCCGCTACCGGGTCAAGGAGCCCGCCATCGCCCGCCTCCACCGGCTCCAGATCGGCACGATCACCGCCGACCGCGCCGTCACCGTGCGCTACGTGCGCGGGGCCGTGCTCGGCCATGTAGAGGAGATGTTCGTGTCGCGGCTCAAGCCAGGCGACACTTTTTTCTTTGCGGGCCGGGGTCTGGAGTTCGTGCGGCTGCGGGAGATGACCGCCCAGGTGAAGGCCTCCAGCAAGAAAAGCAGCACCGTGCCGGCCTGGGCCGGCGGCCAGCTGGCCCTCTCCGATCTGCTCAGCCACCATCTGCGCCTGGAGGTGAGTCGCTGCGCCGCCGGAGAACTGGACAGCCCCGAGCTCCTGGCCCTGGCGCCCCTGCTCGATCGCCAGCGCGATCTCTCCCGTATTCCCGGCCCCGGCGAGCTGCTGGTGGAGGTGTGCCGCAGCCGGGAGGGCAGCCACCTCTATGCCTACCCGTTTGAGGGCCGGTTCGTGCATGAGGGCATCGGGTTCCTCTGGGCCTGGCGCCTGGCGCGCCACCAGCGGGGCACGATTACGGTGTCGGTGAACGACTACGGCTTCGAGCTGCTGGCCCCCCGCGGCTATCCGTTCGCCGAGCTGTTCGAGCATCACAGCGAGGCCTTGCTGGCGGGCGAAGGCCTGCTGGACGATCTGGCCATGGCCATCAACCTCTCGGAGCTCTGCCGCCGACGCTTCCGCGCCATCGCCCAAGTGGCGGGGCTGGTGAACAACGGCTACCCGGGCAAGGGCAAAAGCGGTGGCCAGCTGCAGATCAGCGCGGCCCTGCTCTTTGATGTGTTCAGCCGCCATGAACCCAACAATCGGCTGCTGGGGCAGGCCAGGCAGGAGGTGTTGGGCGAGCAGCTGGAGGTGGAGCGGATCGCGGCGGCCCTGGAGCGGCTGCGCGCCACGACCGTGGTGCTGGAGCGCACGCCCAGACCTGGCCCCCTGGCCTTCCCCCTGCTGGCCGAGCGCCTCAACAACCGCATGAGCAACGAATCGGTGCTGGAGCGCTTGGCAAGGCTGAAAGCCGAAGCGGAGCGGGCGGAGGGACTTTGAGGGCCGGGCCGGCCTTGGGCTGATCGGAGACTGTTCCTGGTCTGAGGCTGGATTCAGGCGCGCTCAAGCCGCTTCACGATGTAGGCCATCAGGGCCAGGGAACCGGCGAGGGCAACGAGCAGGGCGATGGTCATGGGAAAGGAGGTGGGCGCCAGGGTGAGTGATCTGGAGGCCGGATACCATTCAAAGGTAAACGCTAAGCCTTTGCTGATCGCAACGTGCCGGATCTAAGGGGGCGAGGGTGTGGCCATTCTTCCCCGGTGGGATGGTTTCATCAGAAGCACATTCATCAGAATGTTTCCCGCTTAGAGAGCGTCGTCGTCAAAATGGCAGGCCGGGTGGATGGGTTGAAATCGGTCAAGATCAATCAGGCACGGCCCCCGCGCCCGATACGGACAACGCTTCTGCAGTCTTCAAGACCCAAAAGCAAGTGAATGAATGTACCATGCTTCAACAATTCCAAGTCCAACCTGAAGTAGAATTGACCAATAAAATACTCGTGACAGTGCTCATTTGCACCTACAATCCATGCAAGCACCAATTCACACAAACGCTTGAATCCCTCTCAAACCAGAGCCTACCTCTCTCCGAATGGGAGGTGATTCTCGTTGACAACAATTCTGATTCCCCGCTGGCGCTGGAATATCCGCTGAAATGGCATCCTAATGTCAAATGGGTTCACGAGCCAAAACAAGGCAAACCGAATGCCATTGTGCGCGGCATTCTCTGTTCGAAAGCAAGCTTGATTATAACGGTTGACGACGATAATCTTCTTGATCCAGACTACTTGGCAACCGCCATTAAGATCCAAGCCGAAAATCCCAATCTCGGGGTGTTCGGATCGGGGAGAATCGAAGCAGCCTACGAAGGCGCATTGCCGCAATGGTTCAACGCCGAAATGGCCGCCTTTATAGCAATCCGCCAAGCCAATCAAGCAATGACAAGCAAAACAATTAAGAGCCACCCGCTTTGCACGCCATGGGGCATAGGACTTTGCATTACACGCCATGTTGCATTGACATACCTTACCTGCTGCAGTGAAATACAATCTCAGTATTCATACCTAATTGGCCGAAAAAGTTCATTTTTAGATGACAGCTTATTTTCAATCTGTGCCGTTAATAATGGACTCAGCTTCGGGGTCTTCCCTGAGCTTCGTGCGAAGCACCTCATTGAACCTTCCAGGACGACACTTCCTTACATCTTGTCGTTATCCTATGATAACGCCTTCGGCGAGAAACACTTTTCTCTAATCGCAGGCACATCTCCAGATAATCCCAGGCGGACGGGCTCAGCAAAAGCAGCTGCTATTCTTTTGCTAAAGCTTAGACCAAAGCTGGCCATAGAAGAATTCAGGCATTACATTTTTCACTTGAAGCGCTCCAAACAAAGCAGAATGCTCCAGGCCTCCATATTCAAGGGCTGGAATGATGCGATCAACGCCATAAACTCCAATAATATAACAGCGTCAAAACAACAATACTAATCAGAACGTAGTAGTGTCATCCGGGCCGTCGAGCTCGCAGCACTCAAGATCGCGGCAACCAGAGGCGGTCTGGATCAAGCCTCCACCACCAGCTCATGCATCAGTCCATCTGCATCGGTGATCGCCCATTGATGATGGGTTTAGGGGAATCATCAATCCAGGCAGTCACCGACTCGGATCAGGGTTTGCAGAGCCACTTCGGAACAAAGGCGCCGCCCACGAACCCATCACGATCCTGAGGCCAAGGGGGAACTCAGTGGCGATTGCGGAACAACTGGTCTTTGTGTATGGCACCCTGAAACGGGACAGCCGCAACCACGGCTGGCTTGCCGGCGCTCGCTTCTTAGGCAACGCCAGCCTGGACGGTGTAACCCTGTACGACCTAGGGCCCTTCCCCATGGCCGTGGCGGGAGAGGGTCGCTGCCATGGCGAGCTCTTCGCCGTAGAGCCCGATGGACTGCTGCGGCTGGATGCCCTTGAGGGCCATCCACGGCTTTACGAACGCCAGTTGATGGAGCTTGTGGATGGCCGGTGGGCCTGGGTGTACCTAGGCCGCCCCCAGCAAGTGCGCCATGTGCCGGTGGTAACCGGGGGAGTTTGGCGATCCTGAAGGCGAACGGGAAGACAGCCTGACGGAGGCTTCAGAGGGATGGGACATTTCATCACGGTCAAGAACAGCCATCTTTGGTGTTGTGATGACAGATCAAGCAAGCCAAGCATCAGCACCAACTGAAAAGGCACACTCCATCCATGGATTTCCGCCATCCAATGGCTCAGGCCGAGCATCGCCAATGCCGCAGATGCACCGAATAGGAGATCCTCCCAATGTACAGGGCAAAAGAGTTGGTGAAATCAGAGAATCCAGCTTTTAAAGGCATTAGGGATCCAATCATGATAACGGCTACTCTCACGACTCCAATGCAACCAAAAAACTGAGGCGTGGGAATATAAATGTAGAAAAGACACTGCACGGGAAGGCCTCACCCCACCGCGACCAGCCACCGCCCAGCCCCGGCCATTAACAGCGTGAGCGCCGCCTGCAACAGCCAGCCGAGGCGGTCCGGCAGCAGCAGGCGGCGCAGCAGCACCACCGAACCGACAAGGCCCAGGCCCACCGCCAGGGTCTGGCAGAAGCCGATCACATGGGGGTCGGCGCTCCAGCTCGGGAACTGGAGCGCCGACCCACCCAGCCATGGCGCCACACTCACCGGCAATAGCTGGCCCCCCTCCGCCATCCCCAGGGCCAAGTGGTGGGCCAGCATCACGCTCCAGAGAAGGGGCAGCAGCGCATACAGCAGCAGCCAGGGTCGGCCCCGGCCTGGAAGCAGGCGGGCGGCGGCATTGCGCACCAGCAGCCACAGAGCGGCGGGCAGGGCCAGGGCGAGGCATGCGATCGCCAGGCGGGGCAGCAAAGGGCCTTCACCAAGGGAAAACATCGCCGGAACCTGGAGCCCAAGGCCGGCGGAGAGGGTCGCCGCAGGGGGGGGCTGGCCGTGCACCAACGTCGAAACCCCTGCCGGCAACCACCGCAGCAGCCGCTCCCAGTGGTGCAGGCAAAGCCCCCCCGCCAACACCAGGATCAGCCCCGCCTCACCGGCCGGCGGATCCATGGAGCGCTGCAGATCGGCGGCGGGGGGCCGCAGCCGCAGGGACACCGAGCGGTGGGGGCAGGCCTGGGCGCAAGTGAGGCAAAGCACGCAATTGCGGTTGTCGGCCAGGTGGGCTGGATGGGTGCCCACCGGACAGCCAGCGGTGGCATAGCCCTCTCCCTCAGCCGGCCCACCCTTGAAGCAGGCAAAGCTGCTGCAGCTGCCGCTGCAGGTGCCGATCTGGGCACGCAATTCACTAACTGCCAACTTCGCGAACAGGCCATTCATGCCCCCCACCGGGCAGAGGTAGCGACACCAGAAACGCTTCTCGAACAGCAGCGAACCGACGACGGCGCCGGCGGTGATCAGCAGCAGCAGGCAGCTGCTCAGCCAGGCGGTGTTCTCAAGGTTCCCGACCGCCTCCCAGAGGAGGATCGCGGCGAAGCCAGCGGCCAGCATGGGTGCCGCCCAGCGGTCGCTATCGCCGCGGGGCCAGCGGGCCGGTTGCCAACCCAGGGCACGGGCCAACCGCTGGCTGATCTCCCCCCACACCATGAACGGGCAGAAGGAACACCACAGGCGGCCCACCAGGGGATAGGTGAGCAGGATCAGCGGCCACCACCAGGCCCAAAACAGGTTGAGGCCGCCGTTGTGGGCGCGATCCTGCGGACCCAGCCAGAGCCAGAGGTTCACCAGCACGAACGTCCAGCTCACCACCCCGAACAACAGGGAGTTCCAGAGCCGGGGGGAGCGCATCCAATCGCGCAGCTGCGGCTTCCAGCGCCAGAGCTCAAAACGGGCACGGACCTGCTGGCGGCTTTCCGTCCAGAACACATCGTCGGGTAGTTCCGCTGGCCGGCTGGCGGTGCATTGGAGCAGGGCCCGTTCGATCAGCTGGCTGAGTTCGCGGATGTTGCCGGGGAAGTCGTAGGTCTGCAGGCGCTTCACCAGGGCCGTGCTCACCTGCGGCGGCGGACTCCAACCCAGGCTTTTGGCCTTCTGACGCACGCCGTAGCGCAACCATTCGCCAAGGTCCTGGCGGCGCACACGCAGCGGCGGCACCCGGATCGGTCGGCCGATCGCCTCGAAGCCGTCAAGGTGGGTTTCGGAGGTGAGAAAGAGTCTGCCGGCAAAGGCATGCTCCACCCCATCGGGGCCTTGCCAGCGGCGGTGCAGGGCCAACTCCCGCAGGCGTGGCAGAAGAGCCGGATCCACCAGGTCCACCTGGTCGATCAGCAGGCCCCCGGAGCCCACGGCCTCGATCAGGCTGGTGCCATCCAGGCCGGGGGCGAACAGCTCGGCGCCATCGGCGCGGAGCACGGCCCCATTGAGCCGCACCAGCAACTGCTTGCGGGCCGGCGAGCCGTAGTGGATCAGAGCTGCCACGTTGTCCTTCTCAAGGCCCGGCTCACCGCTGATCAGCACCGCTGTGGCCTGGGGATCAGCGGCGGCCGCCCGAATCTGGTCACGCAGCTTCTGGGCATAGCGGCTGTTGCCCACGATCCCCCTGCGGACGCGGCCGAGCAGGAAGGGAGCCAGACGGCGCAGGGCAGGGGCCTTGGCATTGGAGTCATTCACCATTGCCGGGCCCACGGTCGATGGAGTCGGGTTGGAAACCATGCATTGGATCGCTCTCCACCAAAGCCTCCGCAAGGTCTTGCTAGCAGAACTGGCAGCCAATGATCAGCTCGTTCCGTCAATGTTCATGGCAACGGCAGCGCTAGCGATGTTGCCCAGCTGCTGGCTTGATATCGCGAATCGCTCCACATCAGGGGTGGATGCACGGCGGGCACCACGATCAAGCGGCCATCGGGTAGATCTGCTTGAAGATGGCATATCCACTTTATCGCGGTAAGCATGCTCGACAGGCCGAATGCCATCCGCCTCCATCTCCACCGGCCAGGCCTCGAATTTCGGCACAAAGGCCCAAATATCGAGATGGCCCAGCGATTCCCTCACGGCAGCCACCATTGAGGCCACGAATGCCGAATCAATGGCCGTGGTTCCCTGGCTGGCTGTGTATTGCGAATAAGCAAGATAGTCAACTGGGGTTCGGCCGAAGATCACGTCATTGCCCGTGCTTGCATAGCGACAAACAGGGCTGATACTGTAAAATAGTTGAATGCCATTGTGCAACCGAGTTGATGATTCACGAAGCAGAATCTCCTAGGGTCCGTTCAGAGAAAGCACCCGATAGGGCTCTTCTTCCTGCCGGAACTCCGGATGGGCCGCAACCCAGCATTGACCACGGTTGAGTTGCCAAAGGAATGGGAGCCTGCGATCGCTATCCGCATGAGCTGGCTGGCATGTTGCGTTGATGGAAGGGCAAGTCCGTTCGGGGCGTGCCGGCCCTGGCGATGATGGAGGGGTCCTTGCCGTCTCCCGCCATGACCCTCACCCTCTACGGCGCTGCCCGCAGCCGGGCCTCGATGGTGCGCTGGTATCTGGAGGAAAAAGAGATCCCTTACGCCTTCGTGCAACTGGACCTCAAAAGCGGTGAACACCGACATGAGCCCTTCACCACCATCAATCCCTTCGGGAAGGTGCCGGCCCTCGTGGATGACGCCATCGCCGGCCCTGATGGTGGCGCCCTCAAGCTGTTTGAGAGTGGAGCCATTCTGTTCCACTTGGCCGAGAGCTATGGGGAAGAATTTCACCCCGAGGGCCTTGGCGGGAAGGAAGGCGCCACCGCCCGCCGGGCCCTCACGACCCAGTGGCTGCTGTTCGCCAATGCCAGCCTCGGCCCGGCGATGTTCCAGCTTGAGAGCAAACCCGAGGAAATCGCCCGCCAGCTCGCCACGGTCGACGGGCTGCTGGCTTCAGGTCCTCACCTGCTGGCCGGGGCCTGGGGGGATCCGGGCTGGGGAGCGGCCGACTGCGTCGTGCAGTCGTACCTGGCCTATATCCCCCTCTTCTGCCCGCAACTGGACCTGAGTCCCTATCCAGCGGTTCAGGCAGCGATCGAGGCCACCCGCCACCGGCCCACCTACCAGAAGGCGATGGGGGCGCATTGAGCCTCCCCTCCAGCCAGCACCCCTGGAGCTGGGAGGGCCACCGCCTTGATCTGCTGGCCGAGCGAGCCGTTTGGGATCCCCAGCAGCGCACCCTGCTGGTGGCGGATCTCCATCTCGGCAAGGCGGAGGTGTTCCAGGCCCATGGCATCGCCTTGCCCAGCGATGGCGATGCCGCAACCCTCAATGCTCTGCTGGAGCTGGCCGACCGCTTCCGTCCTGAGCAGGTGGTGGTGCTCGGTGACCTGATCCACGGCCGGGTCGGGCTCACGGCCGAACTGCGCCAGAAGCTGGTGGCCCTTCCCGATCTGCTCGGCTGCCCGCTGCGGTTGATCGATGGCAACCACGAACGGGGCAGCTGGCTGGAAGGCCTGCGCCGGGAGGCCTCCACTGCCCTCGGTCCCCTCTGGCTCAGCCATGGGCCGGAGCCCCGGCCCGGCCATCTCAACCTCTGCGGCCACCTGCATCCGGTGGCTGTGGTGGGTCGGGGGAACGACCGTCTGCGCCTGCCCTGCTTCGCGTATCGGAGGAGGGGGGATCCCACAGGGGATCTCCAGCCAGGAGACGAACTGGTGCTGCCGGCCTTCGGAAACTTGACGGGTGGCCATCCCTGCTTAGAGGCTGATGGCCTCTGGCTTGTGGCTGAGGGGACCGTGGTTCCCTGGCGCACAAGGGGGTTGATCAACCACCCCAACAGCCAAGCCGTCTCCGGATCAAACCCTTGGTAACCGTACGTCCGCCCAAGCCCCCCAAACGCAAGCTCAGCGGATCCGCAGCCCAGGTGACGGAGCTTGAGGGCCCGAGTCCCAGCAGGAAGCCCCGTCCCAAACCTCGGCGTCCGAAGCGAACCCGCAAACGTCTTTGGGCCCTGGTGCTTCCGCTTGCCGCCTTAGGAGCTCTTGTGGCGATTGCGCCTCCCCTACCCAAGGGAAGCCCGCCGGCGAGCACCACCGACACCGCCACCAGAGCCGAACCCAGTGGCGGGGCTGCCGGACCCTTCCGCTACGCGCCCGATACCGAGGCCTTCAGTTTCGACGTCGATCCCCGCGCCGTTCAGTTCGACCTGTTTGAGGGCTGGGACAGGGAGCAGGAAGCCTTTGGCGATTCCAACGCCTTGGCCTTCGTCTCCGGCCCGATGTATGAGCGCTACGGCGAGGAAGGCACCGCCTCCACCGTGCCGCTCGGGGATCTCAAGCTCGGCGGACGCATCCTGAGGGGCCCCAACCGGAGTGCTTCCCGCCAGCGGGCGTTCCTCGGCATCCGCTACGACGGACGGGTTGACTTCAGCTACGGCGAACTCACCCCCGAACGGGAGAAGCTGTACGACACCTTCATCGGCGGTCTGCACAGTGTCTACAACGACCAAGAGCCAGAACCCCCGCAGTACAAGGGCGCCTACAGCATCAGCATGGGGCAGCAGATCCGCTACTACCTGCCCCGGATTCGCGTGATCTACGGCCTGCGCAGCGATGGCCGCTTGGCGATCCTGATGAGCCGCGATGGCCTCACCCTGGAGCAGACCAAGGCGCTGGCACGGGAAAGGGGCTTCGTGGCCGCCTACATGCCCGACCACGCCTCCAAGAGCCGCTTCATCATCCCCGGGGTGAAGGGGTTCAGCAGCGAAGACGCCAACTGGATCAGCGGCGGCGCCACCAGCTTCGTGCATGTGCCTTACATGATTCGGCTCAGTCGGCGCAGCCTGCCTCTTCCGGGGGTCTTGCTCGCGAGCATCAATCCCCATCTGCCCTTGAACGGCTGCGGCAACCCGATCCAGTGCGCCTCCAGCCTGGCCGGCGACGTGGCGGACCGGGCCCTCGCGGGGTTCAACCGCCTGATGGAACAGGGCGTCGAGCCCCTAGCCCGCCTGATCTGGGCACCCCAACTTCAGCGTCAGGGCCCGGGCCGCAGTCCCCAGCGAGCCCCGTTGCGGGAACCGGTGATCACTGCAGATCCCGAGCCGGTGCAGGCCCGCCAGCATCGGGATCTGGCGATCCGCCAGGCTGAGCCCCCGGCCGAGCCAGTGGCACCGACCCTGCCCGAGCCCCGCCCTGCCCCTACGGACTCGGCATCTCCCGGCCCGCTGCCTTCACCCGGCGACAAGGCTCCCTCCAGCTCGACCACCAACCAGGAGAGCCGACCGGAGGAGCCATCCCCCGCAGCCGTAGGCGAGAGCGAGGGCCACACCATGCCGAACAGCACCGCTCCGGCTCCCCTGCAGGCTCCCGCTGCAACAGCCTCTCCACCGGTGCAAGGAGCGGCCCTCGGCAACACGCCAAGCCCGCCGCCGCCGGTCTCCCCACCACCGCCTGTCCCCCAGCCGGAACCTGCCTCCCGCCATGCCCTGGAGGTCACAGCGCCGCCGCCGCTCACACCGCCACCACCGATTCCCTGAAGGAAACCGGTTCCCTGAATCAAGGCGCTTCCCGGAATGCAGACAGCCCGCTGGTGGGGGGCCCCATGAAGCGGGCACCCTCCAGGAGCCGGTATCAACGACCGCGGCCTTACCCCTCCGCCGCCAGGGCCCGCACCACATCGCCGCGAGTGAGCACCCCCACCGGGCGACGCGCCTCATCGAGCACGAACAGGCGCTGGGTGGAACGATCGTGAAGTTGACGGGCCGCTAGCGGAAGACGGGTGCTGCCCTCGCAGGCATGGGGAGTCTTGGCCATGACATCGCCCACCGTGCTGCCGAGCACCTGATGCACCTGCCGGTCCCACTGAAGGGGGTTGCGCAGGTAGATCACCGCATCCAGGAGCATCACGTAGGGGCCCGCATCGAAGCCGCTCTCGCGCACCATCAAATCGGTTTCGGTGAGTTCCCCCACCAGCTCCCCGGCTTCGCCCACCACGGCCAAGCCGCTCACCTTGTGGTCGCTCATCAATTGCACCGCCTCCTGCAGAGGTGTGTCGGCCCGGACGCTCAACACCGGGCTGCTCATCACCTCCGCCACGGACCGATCGACAACCATGGACCTTTGTGCTGCGTGCGATTTCCGCATTCTGCAGACCACCAAGGCCCCTGAAAGCCCTCCGGGCAGGATGGATACATCGTTGTGGGAATCGCCCCCGCCCGTGCCCCTGCTGCGCCGCCTCGCCGACCTTCTCACCATCGCCCGGGCCCTGCTCGGCCTGCCCCTGCTTCTGGCCCTGGGCGCCGGACAGCAGGAACTGGCCTGGGGGCTACTGCTGCTGGGGGGGCTGAGCGACGCCGCCGATGGCGCCCTGGCCCGCCGCGCCGGCGGCGGCTCCGTTTGGGGAGCCCGGCTCGATCCCCTCACCGACAAGATTCTGATCAGTGCGCCTCTGATCTGGCTGGCGGTCCGAGGCCTGCTGCCGATCTGGGCGGTGTGGCTGCTGCTGGCCCGGGAGCTGCTGATCTCCGGCTGGCGCGCCGGCCAGGGCAGTGGCGGCCCAGCCTCGCTCGCGGGCAAAACCAAGACGATCCTGCAGTTCGTTTCACTGCTGCTGCTGCTCTGGCCGGCGGACTGGACCCTCGGCGTATCGCCCGGCGGAGCAGGCGGCTTCGGGCTCCCGATCCTGATGCAGGTGATCGGCTGGTGGCTGTTCTGGCCCTCGCTGCTGCTGGCACTCAGTTCGGCCTGGGGGTACCTGCGGCAGGGGCGGCGGGCGGAAAGATCCTGAATGGCGAAAGGGTTGTGATGCTCAGGCTCGTCGGCACGAATCCTTCTGTGCAGCCTGGGTCCCGGAACCATGCCGATCGATGAGGGTTTTGGGTGATCGCGACAGCAGACCTTCCCGCTGCCGCGACCCAGGGAGCGGCTCAACGGTTTGAACAGATCACCGAAAAGGGTTCAAGGCTGCTCCATTCATCAGGAGGCCCAAAGGCTCAGGTCCTCCTGCAAATCTCCCCCCCCCAGCGCCACTCACCCCGCCAGCAGGGCCTCATCGGCGGAGAAATCGAGGCTGGTGGGTATCCGCAGGGCGTAGTCGTTGCGGTAGCTGTCGGCCAGGGTGGCCTCCAGGTCGAAGGCCGGCTCCCAGGCCAGCTCTCGGCGCAGCCGGGTGATGTCGGTGAGGAAGTGAGCCAGGCGGAGCGGGAAAGCCTTGCGGGCCTTCTTGTCGAGCCCGGCGGGATCGAAGCTGCGGATCTCCACGGCGGCCGGATCCTTGCCGGCGGCCCGAGCGGCGGCCTGCACCAGGCCGCGGAAGGTGATGCCCTGACGGCCACTGCAGTTGTAGATGCGGTTGGCGGCGGCTTCCACCTCGATGCCGCGGGCCATGGCAGCGGCCAGATCGTTCACATGGCCCAGTTGGGTGATGGTGCTGCCATCCCCCGGCAGGGGCACGGGCCGGCCGTGCACGATGCGATCGAAAAACCAGCTCTCGACCGGGTTGTAATTGCCCGGCCCCACGATGTAGGTGGGCCGGAAGCTGGTGAAGGGAATGCCCTCGCTGCGCAGCCAGGACTCGGTCTCGGCCTTGCCGGCATGGCGGCTTGCCGGATCGATGGGGCTGTCCTCATCGAGGGGCCAAAGCTCGCTGTCGGCGTAGACGCCGGCCGAACTCACATACACGAAACGGTGGGAGGGCGCACCGGTGCGCGCGAGCACGGCACTGGAATCCTCCTGGGTGCGGCCGGAGCTGTCGACAATCACATCGAAGCGGCGACCTTCGAGCTGCTGCAGGCCCTCCGGGGTGCTGCGGTCGCCCACCAGGTGCTGCACGCCCGTCGGCACGGGTTGCTTGCCGCGGGTGAACAGGGTGAGGGAATGGCCGGCCTCCTGCAGCAGCCGCACCAGCGGCTTGCCCACGAAGCGGGTACCGCCCATCACCAGGATGTCCATGCCGAAACCCGCGGGCGGGATGTGAAACCGTCTGCTATTCAACCCCCCTGTCGGCGGGATGGGCGGTGGCCCTCGCCGGCTGGGGAGCCATGGCGGCCAGGCTCATTTCACCAGGGTGATGCTGATTTCAATCCGCTCGAGGTGGGAGCCGCGAGGGTCTGCTGCGACACGGTCAGCACCCCCAGTACCCCTGGGCCTGAGGGCGGGTGGCCACGGAGGAATCCACCACGCCGGCGCGGATCTGCTCGACAAGCTCAGGCAGATCATCGATGCCCACGGCCTTCACCAGGCCCTGGGCACCGAGCCTGGCAATGGCGCGACCGATGCCGATCGGGCCCCTGGCGTCATTTGCCAACCAACCGCGCAGGTTGGGATGGGCCCGAATCGTGGCCAGGCCCTCGCGCTCGGCCCGGGCGATGTTGTCCCGATCGCTGGGGGTCGCCACCACCGTGCTGCCGGGGAAACCCCGGCCGACACAATCAACAATCTCCCGCAGCACGCCGCCATGCCGATCGGAACCGCCTGGACAGCCCAGCCGGCTGTGCTGGCGAGCACCGGGAGCTACCGGCATTTCGCCCTAATCGGGGAGCGGGGCCAGGGCGGCGAACGGGCAGTGGAACTAGCGGCGGTGCTGAAGCGCTCCTTCCGCCTGGTGGTGCCCCTGGCGCAACTACGCGACCGCCAGCTCTGGCAGCCTGGCTGGCAGTCCCTGCGCCGAGTCATGCAGATCATTCCCGCCATCGACCTGCTCGACGGCCAGTGCGTGCGGCTGCATCAGGGCGATTACGACCAGGTGACCCGCTTCAGCGATGACCCGGTGGCCCAGGCCATCTCCTGGCAACGGCAGGGGGCCGAGCGGCTCCACCTGGTGGATCTCGATGGGGCCCGCAGCGGCGAACCGGTGAACGACCCTGTGGTGCGCGCGATTGTGGCCGCCCTCTCGATTCCGGTGCAGCTCGGAGGGGGGGTGCGCAGCCTGGAACGGGCCGAGGAGCTGCTGGCGATCGGCCTCGACCGCGTGATCCTGGGCACCGTGGCGATCGAACAACCCGACCTGGTGCGCGACCTGGCCTCCCGCCATCCGGGTCGGATCGTGGTGGGCATCGATGCCCGCAACGGCCGGGTGGCCACACGCGGCTGGCTGAAGGAAAGCGCCGTAGAGGCTGAAGCCCTGGCGGCCAGCTTCGAAGGCAGTGGCGTGGCCGCGCTGATCACCACCGACATCGCCACCGACGGCACCCTGGCCGGACCGAACCTGCCCTTCCTGCGGCGCATGGCCGAGGCCAGCTCGATTCCGGTGATCGCCTCCGGTGGCATCGGCGACCTCACCGACCTGCTCAGCCTCCTCTCCCTGGCACCCCTCGGGGTGGAAGGCGTGATCGTGGGCCGGGCGCTCTACGACGGGCGGGTCGATCTCGCCGAGGCCCTGCAGGCGATCGGTCCTGCCCGCCTCCAGGATCCAGGCAACCTCCCGATCTGCTGAGGGGCTTCGGCTGATCGGGCCGGAACCGCCAAAGCTGCATCCCGTGACTTGACAACCTCCACCAGACAACCACTGGATCAGCTGATCTATAACAGAAATGTTCCGAGCTTCAGCCACCGTGGCCCATGCCACCCCCCTCACCGTGGCTTCCGCCGGCAGGAGCACCCTGGCCAGTTCTGGGTACACCCGCCGGATCAGCGACGGCACCCCCAGCAACGTTGATGAGGTGTATCAGCTTTGCCGCGACCTCGGGATGCGGCTCAGCCGCCAGCGGCGCATGGTGCTCGATCTGCTCTGGGCTGAGCGCAGCCACCTCAGCGCCCGCGACATCTTCGAAAAGCTCAACGACCTCGGCCGCAACATCGGCCACACCTCCGTTTACCAGAACCTTGAGGCGCTGCAGTCGGCCGGGGTGATCGAATGCATCGACCGCGCCAGTGGCCGCCTCTACGGCTATCGGGCTGACCCCCACAGCCATCTCACCTGCCTGGATTCGGGCGTCATCACCGATCTCGATGTGGTGCTCCCCGAAGCGCTGCTCGCCCAGATCGAAGCGGCCACCGGCTACCAGGTCGAGAGCTACACCCTCAACCTGAGCGGCCGGCGCCGTTGATGAGTCGCAACCGGATCTGGAAGGATCCCGCCAGGCTCGTTACGGTGAGTTCCACTCTGCGAACGCCAGCGTGAGCCGCCGTAAGGCTGAGCCCGGCCCCTCTCTGCTCCTCTTCGCCGACCCCCTGCAGCGGGAGGGCTTGGTCCGCTGGCTTGAGAACGACTCCGCGGGCTACCGCATCGCCAGCGACCCTCAGGAAGCTGGCCTCTCCCCAAGGCTGCTGATCTGGAGCGTCAGCAACCCGCCCCCCCAGGAAAGGCTGGAGGCGGAAGCACGCCAGCTCCTTGACCGCTGGCAGCCAGCCCCCCTGCTGCTGCTATTGCCTGGCGGTCATCCCTATCCCACCCGCTTCCTGCTGAGCCTCAGCGTGCAGGGATTGGTGGAGCAGCCCGATGCGCAACTGCTGCGGGATTCGGTGACGACCTTGCTGGCCGGCGGACGGGTTGTGGAGATTGCACCATCCCCTGCCGCCGAAGCGTTGCCGCCGTCCCGGCCGCCGCTGGGCCTGGGGGAATGGTTGCTGGTGAGCGGCCTGCAGCAGATCGACGCCGAACTGCGCAGCTGCGACTTCTTTCTTGATCCTCCCCCGGCCAACCCGCTGGCCCAGTTGCTGCTCGAAGGGCGCAGGCGGGAGTTGCTGGCTGCCCGTGGATTTCTGCTCTGGCTCTGGGGTCCGATGCAGCTGGCCTGGAGGAATGGGGAGTCCAGCGGGACAACCGACTTGAAGGAGTTCGGTGCCATGCCCAGAATGATTCGCTCAGCTCGCCGGCAAGGGCACCAACCCACTCCAGTGACGGGATCCCTGAGCCTGGCGAGCGCTTCCGGCGGCACGGCGCAGGTGGGCGTCAGCCTCACCCTCCGGCAACGCACCGCCGATGGCATCTGGGAAGCCCTGCGGGATCGACTCAGCCAGGCCGCCGGCGACGGCCCTTCCAACCGCAGCGGCGCGTTGCTCGCCCTTGATGGTCTCCACCCCGACCGGCGCCGTGATCTTCTGATGGCGCTCCTGGAGCAGTTTGAGCAGCTGCGGCGACGACTTCAGCAGCAGGAACTCAAGGGGGAGGCGCTGATGGAGATCTGGAACGAGCTCCAGCCGGAACTGCGGCGTCAGGCGTTGCGGCGCATGGCCGGTTCCTATGTGCAGCTGCCGAGTGAGGGCAAGCTTCGCCCGGTAGCCGACACCCTGGTGGCCGCCGCCGAAATGGACCTGATCGATCCGGAACAGCCCGATCCGATGGCCATGCTCACCACCCTTCTGCAGGCCAGGCCGTTGCTGGTGGAAGGCAGGTTGCTCGGCCCCGATGAACCCCAGGCCGTGCTCTACCTGGAGATGCTGCTCGCCAACTGGCTGGTGCGCAGCGCCGAGTTGATCAGCGCGGAGGTGCTGGCGGTCTGTGCGGACTGGCCGGAACTCCGCCGCTATCTGCTGCGGCCCGACCTGCTGGCCACCCGCAACCTTGAACGGCTGCGGAATCAGCTCAATGCTCAGCAGCGTTGGAGCAGCTGGATCACCCGCCCGGTGCAGCTCTACGAAAGCCGCCGCCCCCTCTATCGGCTCGAAGGCGGCGCCATCGAAACCGTGACCCTCACCGAACCCCGGGACCGCGAGCTGCGCCAGCTGCCCTGGCTGCAGCAACTGGTGACCCTGGCCCTGGAGGCCCGTGACGCCCTGGCACCTCAGCTGCAGAACCTGATCCGGGCGCTGGGCGATCTGCTGGTGGTGGTGCTCACCCAGGTGGTGGGACGGGCGATCGGTCTGGTGGGGCGCGGCATCGCTCAGGGGATGGGGCGGAGCCTCAGCCGGCCGGAACGGACCTGATTGCCAGCGGGCACAATGGTCTGAGCCGTAGCCACCTCTTGCCCTCCACCTCCCTCCAGACCCAGCGGCGGCAAGAGATCCCCCCTGCGATGTCCTCATCCCTGAGGCCCATGGCGATCGAGTCACCCCTCGGCACCGCCGACCAGACCTGGGCCCAACCGGCCCGCTGGTTCGCTCTGCTCGCCCTGCTGGTGCTGGTGGCGATCAGCTCCCTGCTGGCGGCGAGCCCGGCCTACGCCAGCCTGGAGAACGACCGTTACGACGGCAACATCTTCGCGCTCTACGCCGGCAATGGCTCCCTGGTGCCCCCCCGCAGCAGCCTGGCCCAGGCCCTGGAGGAGAAACGGGTGGCGGTGGTGATCTATTACCTCGATGACAGCAGCGTGAGCAAGCGGTTTGCGCCGGTGGTGTCAGAGCTGCAGCGGATCTGGGGCAACAGCATCGAGCTGATTCCTTTGGTCACCGATCCCCTGCGGCCGGGCGGCAAGGCCGCTGCTGCTGACCTTCCGCCCGGCGATCCCTCCCGCTACTGGAGCGGCCTGATTCCCCAGGTGGTGGTGTTCGATCGCAGCGGCAACGTGGTGTTCGATGCCAGCGGCCAGGTGGAGGTCGATGCGATCAATGGCGCCGTCAGCAAGGCCACCGATCTGCCTCTGCCAGCCCTCTCCGGCCAGGGCAGCACCCGCAGCTTCAATGAGCTCAACAGCGAAGTGGTGAGCAACGCCCGATGAGTCACTCTGCCGGCGGCGACCCTGGCATCCCCCCGTCCAACGGGGCCGAGGACCCGGGGTTGCCACCCCCTGGCGGCGCGCCCGGGCGGCGCGAAACCGACAGCCTCGGGGCAGTGATGGTGCCGGCTGAGCGCTACTGGGGTGCCCAGACCCAGCGCTCGATCCACTTCTTCCCCTTCGGCCAGCGCATGCCGCTGGCGGTGGTGCATGCCTTCGGCGAGCTCAAGGCCGCCTGCGCCGAGGTGAACCGGGATCTGAACCGGCTTGATCCGGCACTCTGCGCGGCGATCGTGGCGGCGGCCGAGCAGGTGGCCCGCGGGGAGCTCGATGACGAATTCCCGCTGAAGATCTGGCAGACGGGATCCGGCACCCAAACGAACATGAACGCCAACGAGGTGATCGCCAATCGGGCGATCGAGGCCCTCGGCGGTGAGCTGGGCAGCAAGCATCCGGTGCACCCCAACGACCATGTGAATCTCAGCCAGAGCAGCAACGACACCTTTCCCGCCGCCATGCATGTGGCCGTGGCCGTGGAGCTGGAGCGGCGTCTGATCCCCTCCGTTGAGGCCCTAGGCGCGACCCTGGCGGAGCGGGCGGAGGCGTGGGATGGGGTGATCAAGATCGGCCGCACCCACCTCCAGGATGCGGTGCCCCTGCGGCTGGGTCAGGAGTTCGGCGGCTATGCCGCCCAGCTCATCCTGGGCCTAGAGACGTTGCGCGCCAGCCTGCCCCAGGTGCTGCAGCTGGCGATCGGCGGCACGGCGGTGGGCACGGGCCTCAATGCCCCCAAGGGGTTCGGCGAGGCGGTGGCGGCCCGGCTGGCCGAGCGGCTGAAGCTGCCCTTCACTAGCGCCCCGAACAAATTCCAGGCCCTGGCGGGCCATGAACCGCTGGCGGCAGCCCATGGGGCCCTCACGGTGCTGGCGGGCAGCCTGATGAAGATCGCCAACGACATCCGTTGGCTGGGCAGCGGGCCCCGCTGCGGCCTGGGTGAACTGGTGCTGCCGGAGAACGAACCAGGGTCCTCGATTATGCCGGGCAAGGTGAATCCCACCCAGTGCGAGAGCCTCACAATGGTGGCCGTGCAGGTGATGGGCAACAACACGGCCGTGCAGATGGCCGCCAGCCAGGGCAATTTCGAGCTGAACGTGTTCAAGCCTCTGATCGCCCATAACCTGCTTGAAAGCATCGAGTTGCTTCGCGGCGGCTGCGAAGGCTTCCGTCGCTTCTGCCTCGAAGGGCTGGAGCCCAATCGCAGCCGGATCAACGAGCTGGTTTCCAGCAGCCTGATGCTGGTCACGGCCCTCACCCCCGCGATCGGCTACGACAAGGCCGCCGCCATCGCCGAACACGCCCACCACCAAGGCCTCACCCTGCAAGAGGCTGCCCTGGAACTGGGCCACCTAAGCAGCGACGAGTTCGATCAGTGGGTGCGGCCGGAGCGAATGGTGTGACGACGCGAACGCGCACATCTCCGTTCTGAGCGTGCCCTCTCCCTCAAGGCAACGCATAGAGCCCCGAACCGACCACCATCACCTCACCACCAGGCGTCACCACCTTGCGGAGATAGGTCTTCTTGCGCTCCAGCAGAGCTGTCGTGCCTGGCCTCGGCCAGTTGTAGGTGGCCCAGCTGCTTCCGTCGCGTAACACCTTCTGCAGGGAGGCCGCAGCATTGGCCCGCTCGGCTGGATCGGGCCAACTCACAATATTTCGGCCTTCCAGAGCCGGGAAGCCGGGATTGAGCAGCAGGGTGCCATCGCGCGCCAGCACAAAGATATAGGTGTCCTGATAAAAGAATGGACCGCTGGGGTCGCGCAGAGCCGCAAAGGCCTGTCGGCCTTGCTCCTGCAGCAACAGCGCGGCGGAATCCACGGCATCCACCACGAATGCCTTCGCCATCGGTGGCTCATACAGGCCTGAAAGCACCATGTAGGTGCGCCCCGAGGGCGCCTTGACACTCTCCACATAGGTGGCCTTCCAGACCGGCCGGCGATCGTTGAGGTTGGGCCGGCGCCACTGGTAGTGAACCCAGCCCCTGCCGCTGGCTGAATCCGCCACCTCCAGAATCTGACGGCCGAAGGGCTTCCCACTCAGATCCTGAAACTCCCGGTAGTTCAGGCCCTCACCGCGAGGATCGGGCGGATACACAACGCTGCGGCCATCGCTGCCGAGCACCACGATGTAGTCCTCACCCTGGAACCAGGCGCCGCCCCGCTTGCGGAACTCGGGGAAGGCCGCCTCTCCACGGCTCCGAACCTCTGCCGCCGCTGCATCCACCCGGGTCACCAGGGCATGCACCTGGGCATCGGCTTCAGCGGCGGGAGCGGGTGATGCGGGAGCTGAAGCGGGGGCCTGAGCAAAAGCGGCAGGGTCAGGCTGCAATTCGCTCTGCAATTCCAACGGCGAGGGGGGGATTGAAGCGATGGCGGGCCTGAGCCCGGAGCTGCCGAGCATCACCAAGGCCAGCGCGGCGCCAACGACGGGCAGCACACCCCTACGGCCCCCCGGCGGCAACCCTGGCAGGACGAGCGCGCTCTGCCGCGGCGCACCGTTCAATTCCCCCATCCCGAGGCCATCTCTGCATTCGCTCCGCAGAATGCCACGCTCCAGCCGAAGCCACCGCTGTTCTTGCCGAGAACCTGCGTCGTGACTTCACCAGGGCTCAGAGCAGATTGGCCGCCAGCTCCGCCAGCTCGGAGCGTTCACCCCGCAGCAGGCTCACGTGGCCGGCCAGCGGCTGCCCCTTGAACCGCTCCACTAGCCAGGTGAGGCCGTTACTCTCGGCATCGACATAGGGATTATCGATTTGATACGGATCACCGGTGAACACGATCTTGGTGCCCTCGCCCACCCGGGTCACGATCGTTTTCACCTCATGGGGGGTGAGGTTCTGTGATTCATCCACCACCATAAATTGCCGCGGAATCGAGCGGCCGCGGATGTAGCTGATCGCCTCCACTTCCAGCAGCCCCATCCCCTTGAGATCGGCCCAGCTGTTGCGAGGGCCCCGCTGACCTCCCCGGCCCCCCTGGTGGCCGCCCCCTTCCTCGCCCCCGCCGAGCAGAAAATCCAGATTGTCGATGATCGGCTGCATCCAGGGGCCCATCTTCTCCTCGAGATCCCCCGGCAGGAAGCCCATCTCCTTGCCCAGGGAGATCACCGGCCGGGTCACCAGCAGCCGTTCATAGAGCCGCTCATCCGCCACCTGATGCAATCCGGCCGCCAGGGCGAGCAGGGTCTTGCCGGTGCCCGCCTTGCCCACCAGAGTCACCAGCGGCACCGCCGGATCGAGCAGCAGATCCAGGGCGAAGGTCTGCTCCCGGTTGCGGGCCTGGATGCGGCCCAGCCGCACCTTCGGGGCCCGCTGCAGAGGCAGGAGCGCTGCCTGGGATCCGCTGTAGCGCGCCAGCAGGGTGTGGTTCGGCTGCAGCTGGTTCACCAGGGTCACGCCCTCGTTCGCCTGAAAATGCGGCGGCTTGCCATCGGCCGTGGGGTCCAGCTCCGCCAGGGGCAGCCCCCCTTCAGTCTTGACGCGGTCGATCTGGTCGGCGTTCACCACCAGCTCGCACACCCCGGGATAGAGATCGCCGATATCCACCTTGTCGGTGGTGTAGTCCTGGGCGATCAGGCCGACGGCATCGGCCTTGATCCGCAGGTTCGTGTCCTTCGTGACAAGCACCACCGGCGGCCGGGTGCCCATCACCTGCTCGAGCCGCTGCTCCAGCGCCACCGCCAGGATGTTGTTGTCGCCATTGCCGGCCCGCAGTTCCGGCGGCAGCTGGGCCAGGGTCTCATTCCGGCAGAACACCACCTTCAGGGTGCCGCCACTGGTCTCATTGAGAGTCACCCCATCGGCCAGGTTGCCCTTCTCGCGCAGCTCATCCAGAAGCCGCGACACCTGACGGGCATTGCGGCCCTTCTCTGAAGGGTCACGCTTAAAGCGATCGATCTCCTCCACCACCTCGATCGGCACCACCACGTGGTTGTCCTCGAAGCGGGTCAGAGCCGAGGGGTCATGCAGCAGAACATTGGTATCGAGAACGAAGGTCTTGCGCATGCCAGTGGCCGGGCCGGATCGGCGGACCCGAACTTAGGGCCATCTCTCCATCTACGCTCCGCCGGTTGGTACTCCGTTGGGTGATCGGCTTGCCGCTCCTCTCCATTCTTTTGATTCTTCTGCTTCTCTTCGGGCTCAGCTTGCTATGGCTGGAGCTCCGCCATCGTCTTCGGCCCGCCTCCCCTCTCCGCCTTCGGCCCGGCTCCTTTGACGTGCGCCGCAGCGGCGAGTCCGTCGAGGTGAGCGGCGAGATCACGATTGAAAACCCCCATGGCCGGATGGAGGTGTTCGTGCCGGAGATCACGGTGGACCCCGTCCTTCTCGGCAAGGGCAGCCTGGCTGAGGTGAAGCGCAGCGTGTCGATCACACCGTTGCATCCCGATGAGGAAGCCAGGCCCGATGGCTACTGGTTCGCCTACATCGTGAAGGGTCACAAGCGAACCGCCGCCCGCATCGATCTGCGCTTCACAGCCCCCCCCGGGGTGAACGTGGCCGAGCTGCTCGACACCCTCTGGCTCGATGTGCGCTGGATCAACTACGGCCCCTTCGGCCGGCTCGAACGCCGCGATGGCTTCCTCGTGGCCCTCCAGCGTCCCGAGCCGATCCAGACCGACCAGGCTGCCTGGCGGAACGGTGAGGGCTGCCGAGTGCTGCCCCTGCGCACCCACCTGCTCGGGCTGCTGGATGACCCCGAGGCGGTGCTGCAGCGCTACGCCGGCTCCCTGATCCAGCCCGGTGATGTGCTCACGATCGGCGAGACACCCCTGGCTGTCATCCAAGGTCGCTACCACCATCCCGCCAACGTGGAGCCCTCTCTGCTGGCCCGCCAGCTCTGCCGCGTGTTCCACCCCACCAGCAGCCTCGCCACCGCCTGCGGCCTCCAGTCGTTAATTGATGTGGTGGGACCTGCTCAGGTGCTCTGTGCCTGGTTGGCCGGTACCGCTCTCAAGGCCGTGGGCAGCAAGGGCTGGTTCTACCGGCTCGCCGGCGACCAGGCCCGCCTGATCGACGACGTGACCGGCACTACCCCCCCCTATGACCAAACCATCGTGCTGGGTCCCCAGGACCCCAACGGTTTCTGCGAGCGCATGGCCCGCAGTCTCGGTGTGGATGTGGCCGTTGTGGATGTGAACGACCTGGGCCGCGTGAAGGTGTTGGCCTCGAACAGCGGCTGTGATGAGGCTCTGCTCCATCGGGCCCTGCGGCCGAACCCGGCCGGCAATGCCAATGAACGCACCCCCCTGGTACTAGTGCGACCGGCCTGAGCCCTGGGCTCCCCCCCTAAACTGGCCGAGCGACAAGTAGACGTAGGCGTTCATTTTTTCTCCTATTCCCCTCCCGATCCCCTCCCTGGCCCCCGATCCCCATCCGGAACTTGCCGTGCTGCCGACCCTCAGGAGCGACTCCCGATCCCTGAGACCGGACATGGATCCGGAGCAGGTGCTGCCCGCTGGTCCCCGCCAGATCGCGCCCTGCACAGTCGAGCGGCTCCAGGGCTGGCACCTTCCCCTCCTCGACGATGCGGCCTTTCTGCCGCTGCACCCCCTGCTGCAGCGAACCCTGCTGCTGTCGATGCCGCGCAGCCTGGCCTCCGCCCTCGGCCGGCGGCACTCGATGGGGTCGTTGGCCTTGGTTGCCCTGACCAGACACCCTGGGGGAAAACCCAGGGTTCTCGGGCTGATCGTGACCCGACCGCTCAACCGTCGAGGCAGCTGCTGGGAGGTTCAGCACCTCCGCCTGGCCATGGGCTGCGGCGATGATCTCTCCCCGGAAGGGGCGGCCTCGAGTTTGCTTCGGGAAGCGATCCAGCAGGCTTCAGGAGCGGTGAGCTGGGTGGCGAGCGCCTCCAGCCTCGACACCCTTCGACTCTCAATCCTCCGACAGCATGGTTTTCAGCCGCAACGTACCGAGCGGGTCTGGCTGTGGCAGGCACAGCCCGGAGCAGAGCTTCCTCCTCTTCCCTCCGGTCTGCAGCTGCGCCCCCTTCAGCGGCGGACCGCCGCTCTCCTGTGGCACCTGGAGCAAGCCACCTGCCCAGCTCCGCTGCGCCAGATGCTCGACCGCCGCATCGAGGATCTGCTGGAGCGCAGCGGCAGCCATGGCTGGCTGCTAATCGATGCCGAACGCAATGAAGCGGTGGCCGGGGCCCGGTGGCTCGCGGACCATCCCGCTGGTGGCCACCAGGTGGAATTGAGCGTCCATCCCGGCTGGAACCACCTGCTCGGGCCGGTCACCGAGCTGCTGCTCCGGCGCCTTGCCCCGAGGGGGGATCAACTCTGGCTCCACAGCGAGACAGACGATGAACTGCGGCTCAACTGGCTCAGCCAGATCGGCGCCGAGGAACACGGCGATGTAGTGCTCATGGCCCGCAGCCTCTGGCGGCGCCAGGATGGTCAGCCCAGCCTCGGTGCAGCCCGGCGCATCAGTGCGGTGCTGGAGCAGCTCCAACCCCGCCGCCGCGGCATCCCCACCCCCCTGGGCCAACGCTGAGTGTCATCGCCCCGGCCCCGTTCTGCCCTCGCCCTCGATGTGGGCAGGAAGAGGATCGGCCTGGCCGGCTGCGACCCCCTGGGCCTCACGGTGACCCCGTTGCCCGCCCTGGCCCGCGCCGCGCTGGAGCAGGACCTGGCCCGGTTGCTCCCCTTGGTGCGCAGCCGCAGGGTAGAACTCCTTGTGGTGGGGCTGCCTCTCGACGCGACCCAGCAACCCACCGCCCAGGCCAGCCATTGCCGCCGTTACGGACTGCGCTTGCAGGGGGCCCTGCAACAGGCCGGCCTTGATCTTCCCCTGGTCTGGGTGGATGAACACGCCAGCAGCTGGGCCGCTGGAGAAGGACTCGGCCTCCACGGTGACCGCAGCGGACGGCTCGACAGCGCCGCTGCTGCCCTCCTGCTGGAACAATGGCTGAGGGAAGGTCCGGACCCCGAGAGCCGGCCATCCTGATCACCGAAGCCTCCCCCACCCGCCATGCCAGCCGAATCCCCTTCGATGACGGGTTCAGGAGACGTACCCACCCTGCTCGTCAATGACACCCATGGGCGCCAGCTGCTCTGCTTCCTTGAACAGCTGATTCCCCTCGACGGCCACGATTACGCCCTGCTCACTCCGGTTGACACCCCGGTGTGCCTCTTCCGCCTCGATGGTGATGAGGATCCCGAATTGATCGAGACCCTCGATGCCACCGAACCGATCCTGTCGGTGGCCGATGTGGTCCTGCAGGAGCACGACCTCACCCTGATCCGCTCCGCCGTGACCCTCACCGTGAATGGTGAGCTGGACGAGCCGGACCCCGATGATCTCGAGGACGATGACGAGGCCGACGATGACAGTGAAACCTACGAACTGCTGGTGAGCTTCCTGGTGGACGAGGTGGAATACGGCCTCTACATCCCCCTGGACCCGTTCTTCGTGGTCGCCCGCATCACCGGCTCAGAAGCCCAGCTGGTGGAAGGCGAGGAGTTCGAGCGCATCCAGCCGCGCATCGAGGCGGAAATCGAGGAGCGGGAGCCGGAAGACTGATGCTGGCCACCCTGCTCAGCCCGGGCTGGACAGCCGGCACCACGCTGGCTCACCTGCCGCTCCAGCCCCTGCTGGAGCGGCAGGAGGGGCCGATCCGGGCCATGGTGCTGGATGTGGACCGCACCCTCCTGCCCCGCCGCAGCGCCACCCTGCCGCCAAGCGCCGAACAGTGGCTGCGCCATGCCCATTCGCTCATGCCGCTCCACCTGCTGAGCAATAACCCCTCCCGCCGCCGAATCGGCTCGGTGGCCGACCACCTGGGTCTGCCGTTCACCACCTCGGCGGGCAAACCCCGCCGCGCCGCCCTGCGG
>Ga0114973_10000151_pt1 | contig 48181 bp, 35 predicted proteins | sample M_140807_MF_Meta_FD_87025 | JGI IMG/M metagenome (GOLD analysis project Ga0114973, IMG submission 87025) | Freshwater microbial communities from Lake Montjoie, Canada to study carbon cycling - M_140807_MF_MetaG | ecosystem: Environmental > Aquatic > Freshwater > Lake | place: Lake Montjoie... | reverse complement strand
GCCGTGAACTTATGCAACGCCGTGAACTTATGCAACGCCGTGAACTTATGCAACGCCGTGAACTTATGCAACGCCGTGAACTTATGCAACCATATCCATCTCGATTTTAGGGTGATGCATTTTCATTCGATGCTCCTGCGTCGCATCTCCTGAAAATTTCGGATTTACTACCTTCTTCCACTTCGTATGCGAAGTCCGTAAATCCTATAAATTCACCCGTCTCTAAGACCTCTCGTATTAAATCTAAATATTGCTGCTCTTCCGACATCCGATACGCAAATATGTAACCATTAGAGGAATGCGTTTATACCGGTAAGAATCGAAAAATATAACGCTAAATTATATCTATCATACCCCGCAATTATTGAAATGGATGCATTACAAGAAGCAGGCGCAGAAAGTGGCAGAAAAACATTCTTCACCCATGTGTTCGATATGACACAAGAGGCAAACGGCGAGATTATGAATGTGACACAATATGCAGTTTTAGGAATAATCCCGGTTTTAGTGCTAAATAAATTGATTCAGAGGTTCGCACCGGAAGCAGACCCCGATAGTTCGTCGATTGAACTATTAGTCGAGATTTTGCTGCAAGTTGTCGTCATGTTTGTCGGGATTATCTTTATTCACCGGGTTATTACTTATTTGCCTACTTATAGCGGATTCCGCTATGAACATTTGACTGTAACCAACGTCGTTTTAGCGTTCTTAATTATCGTATTGAGTCTGCAGACTAAATTGGGAATTAAGGTGAATATTCTGTATGACCGATTGCTGGATTTGTGGAATGGAACCTCGGGTGACGACAAAAAGTCGAATGTTCGGTCGCGCGTTCGGGTGAATGATTCTGCTACGAACATAATCCATAATCCTAGTCAGGCGGATTTCTTAGACACTGGGTCTAGCAGTGGTATGTTCCCTCCGGCACCAGTAGTTCAGAGTAAACCGAATAGTTCTTATGATTATATGATGAGAGGGGCGCCGCAGGCGCCCATGGGACCCGCTCCCGCCAATTCCATACTGGGAGGAGCGTTCGGGTCATTCTTTTAGACCTTGGGATATATAAACGGATGCAAATCAGCAAAATATGTATTTCGTAATAATACATATTTTATCTTCTCAATTATCCGTATCCGTATCCAATATGAACCACGTCGACCACGTCGTCTATATTAATTTGCAGAAACGCGAAGACCGGCGCACACATATTGAGACCATTCTATCGCAATACAACATACCCGCAACCAGGTTCGACGCAGTCGAACACTCAAATGGGTTATACGGTTGCGGACAAAGTCATTTAGCAGTCCTAAAACTTGCCAAAGATTCCGGTTGGAAGAATATCCTGATTCTAGAAGATGATATCGTATTCAGCGTATCCTCTCAAGTTTTCCAAGAAAACATTGAGAGGTTATTCGCAGAAGGACCCGAATTCGACGTGTTCATGCTCGATATTAATTTGCTAAAATCCGAACCCGCCGACCACGATTGGTTAACTCGAGTCCGGTATGCCCACTGCGCCGGCGCATATATTGTGCAGCAACACTATTACCAGAAACTAATAGACCTATATGAATGGGCGCTTCCTCTCCTCTTAGAAACCGGAGCACATTGGATTTACGCGAACGACGCGGTCTGGGGAAGACTACAAGAGGTCGATAGGTGGTATACTTTTAAAACGCAAATATGCAAACAAATGCCGGGGTATAGCGATACCAAAAATATGAACTTGCTCACGTAGATTTCGTCTAAATACAATCCATTGATATTCAATAATGAATTGTATTGCAGTATTGACGAGAGGTTATGAAACCCTCGATGAATATGCAATGTTGATAAAGCGCAATCAACATATTGCTGTCAACCTGAAAGTCCGGAACGTAGACATTCTGATTTTCCATGAAGGCAATATACGAGAGGAGCAGCAAATCCATATTCAGGGACAGACACCCGACTTGCCTCTGAAATTCGTCGACGTGTCAGGGGTCGGATTTAAACCCGAAAAGTCGACTATTCCTAAAGAAAGTACCGATTGGTTCGGTCTGGGATACCGGCATATGTGCTCGTTTTGGTTCGTCGATTTCTGGGGATTAGTGGGAGAATACGATACTTTGCTGCGTATCGACGAGGACTGTTTCGTGGATTTCAGTATCGACGACGTGTTTTTCGGCGAGGGCGCATCCTCTCACCTTTTTATTGCCGGAGGGACAATCGAAGACTGCGATTTTGTCACTTGGGGATTGAATCCGTTTTCGCTCGATTTTATAGGATTTACGGACTTCGAAGAAGGTAGTAAATCCGAAATTTTCAGGAGATGCGACGCAGGAGCATCGAATGAAAATATAGACCGTAATCGGACGGAATACGAATTCAAAGGGGTCGGCGGGAGATTACCCGTCGGACCTTGCACCAATTTGATGCTGTTCAGATTGAAACAAATACGAGAGGTTCCTGTGTTTCGACAGTATGTAGACACGGTAGACCGGAGTGAGATGATTTACCGTCGCCGATGGGGCGATTTGCCGCTATGGGGAGAGGCAATATATTACATATTCGGAGAGGATACAATGAAAATCGACACCCGCATCAAATACTATCACGCGAGTCATAAAGCACAAGTGAATTGAAATATTAGTTGGTGTAAATAAAGTCTAGTTTATTACAAAAAAGTAGACTTTATTACATTTTTGACGCAGTTATATTTTTTTCGCACTGACCAACCTCTCAATGAACCCGCGCGCATTCTCGTGGTTCGACACATAGAAATTGATTATTTCTGCGGGGGAGTAAAACCGGTCGGGAATGAGCGCCAGGTCGTTGGGGTCGATTTCCGCACCATAATAATGCAAATACATTTCTGCTATGGTTTGGAGAGAGGCGTTACCTAAGTGGAGCGCCATATCAATTCTACCGGGTCGGATTAAAGCGGGGTCTAATTTGTCATAGTGATTCGTTGTAATAATCATAATTCGACCAGTGTTTTCGCGAATTCCGTCCCACAAATTCAAAATGTCGTCGAGTGTGATATTTTCTTGCTGGTGGTAGTTTGCGATAGGACCCACGGTGTCGGCAGAATTCATCTTTTTCAGCACATATTTCGTCGCTTTTGCGATTTCGCGCTTGACCTTGTCTTCCGGTGCACTCGAAGGTGTAGTTGTCTCTATAAAATCGTCGATATCGTCTATGCCGTCCATACTATCTAGGTCGCCAATTTCTGCTGATTTCGACTTCGCTTTTCGCTTCAGAATAATATCGCCGACGCAATCGATATCTTCGAATAATATGATTTTTTTATCGAACCCGATGGCGTTCTTGTCGTTCGCATTATTGTATTGCGTCTCGAAATAGAAATCGTTCAACTGCTTTTTCGTCTTGATTCGCGCTAAAGACATCGACACTATATGGCGGTTCAGTAACATGGCAAGTGCTTTTGCAAAACTGGTTTTACCTGTTCCCGGTTCGCCGTATAGCGCGATTCCCAGTGTATACGGCACACCATTTCGGCGATACCAATCCTTGTTTTCTACGAAGAACTTGATTTTGTTTAGAGCATCTTGCTTTCCGTCGAAGAAAATATTGTCGAAGGATTTCATCGTCTCGTGGGGCGTTTCGCGCCAACCGCCGACTGTGTCGTCGTCGTCATCGTTGTGGACCTCGACGTTATTCAGCGCGTAGACGAACAATTTGCCGCGGCGTTTCTCCTCTAAATACTTGGAATAATTTGTGCGGATTTCTTTGACATATGCCTTGATAGTCGACACCGCGGATTTATAGGAGAAGACGGTTATCGTGAATTTGACCATCCGCGACTCCAATTTACTTGACGCATTCTCCTCTCGATGCTCACCCGCCTCTCGCACAATGCAATATATTTCACGGTCGGCGTCGAGAAGGAACGGGATTTTTTGCGAAACAGTGAAGATGGTTTTTATGTCGTCTGGACTTTTATCCTCGTAGTTGTCACCCTTTATGATATTGGTGGCGAACTCCTTCAATTCGCGCACGTCTTTCATCGAGTCGATTCGGTTCAACACGGTGAAGAGAACCGCACGGAAATTCTTCGAGAACGTATTTTGAAGTGTGAGAGGACGACGACTATAACTGTCGATTCCGGTTATGTGTTTTCCCTCGAGAACTATGGAGTGTTTTCGAAGGACATAAGAGCGCCAATCGAAGGATAAATCGCGCCAATTCTTCTGCCCGTCGCCGGTCACCGTCTCATATATAACAGAAGCAACACCTACCACAATTGCCAGCAAAACCAATTGGGCGATATTGACCGTCTGTTTGTTCTGGAGTTGGGACATTAGGGATAGTCTGATATGGTCGACCATTAAGGTCTGAAGAGAACCGAATATTTCGCTCATTAAAATTCCGCTTATGGTACAATTCCGCTTATGGTACAATTCCGCTTGTGGTCGGATTGGGTTTGTGGTACAATTCCGCTTATGGTACAATTCCGCTTGTGGTCGGATTGGGTTTGGAGTGGGGTTAGTTAGTATTATACGAGAGGATGCGTTTATATTTATTTGCTAATGTTTATACGGTTGGTATACCATAATATAATCGACAAATGAATCCCAGTAATATCGTGTTCGTGTCATCGCATTATCCCAGCAAAACATATTTTGCTATAAAGACACGTGCCACATTTGAAAAATATACAAAGTCGAGAGGATACGGATTTTACTACGATTTAGACGAACCTGCCGAGGAAGACAAGACCATGTGCGCATTGCATTATAGGCGGTGTGTCAGTATTCGGAAAGCAGCGTCGGCATATCCCGACGCAAAATGGTTCGTCTGGGTAGACTCCGACGTGTATGTAAACAACTATAGCGCGAGAGTCGAAGACTTGATTGACTTGACCGACGAGAGGATACTTTATCACATTTTCCACGAAGACGGGGGATGGGGACAGTTCCCGATTAATACCGGCGTCAAATTCGTTAACCGAACTGCTTTAGAGTGGGAGGATAAAGTCTGGGAATTGCGCAATACCGACCCGTGGACGCAGTATCCATTTGAACAGAAAACCATTTATGAATATGTATTGCCGCTTATTGGTAAAGACCGATACATAATCCACGACCCGTATCTGTTGAATTGTTTGACGAAAGCGTACCCCGAAAAAGTGGAAGACGCGGTTTTCGTTCATATGTGTGCCTGCTCGGAAGAAGAGCGAAATAGTATTATGCGAGATATTTATATTTGACATATGCCGTCGCCGATTATCGTATATATTCACGTTTGCCAAGTCGGGGAATGGACACGGTCATTCCAAATGATTATGGATGCTATTCGCAAAAGTGGACTTTATTGGGTAGCAACCGAAATCCGCCTGGGTATTCTGGCGCACGACAAAGTCGATATGACTGATTTAGAAGACCCGAAATTCCGTGTCATATACGAGGGCAGACCGGAAGAATACGAACGCCCGACACTACTACATATGAAACGGTCAACGACTGACCCTCTCGACACCCGATATTTTTATTGCCACACTAAAGGCGTTCGATGGTTTGGAACACCGAGCGAATCGTTCGTGGTCGACTGGATTAAACTGCTTATTTACTGGAATATAGAGCAGTGGAATAATGCGGAAGATATTGTGGGGAAATACGATACGTATGGATGCAATTATCATGGAGGCGAAAAATACCCTCCGCATTATTCGGGGAACTTTTTCTGGACAACTCCGCATCATCTGAAGACGCTCCCGGATACGATTGGACCGGAATACAACGACCCCGAATTCTGGTTATGCTCTGGGGGACTGTTTGGCGGGAGACCGAATTCATACTGTGCGTTTAATAGTAATATGGAGGGAATGGGACACTACGGGGCACCGTTTCCGGAAAGTCTGTATAGAACTCCTGCGAAGAACGCCGGACACGAAGTGGTAGGCGTTAGAGGATTCGCTGGAGAGAATTTCTTTAGCGCATCGGAGGGAATCTCGTAAGTCGAATGGATGTTCTTCATAATACTTTTTTATTCTTTCATCGTGTTCTTTCCTCGCATCTGGATTATTTTCGTAAAATTGGTACTATATTTTGATTAACGTTTTTTAATAGTTTTTCGTCTATTATTGCGTTCAAAAAAAAATCTACGATTTACTGTTTTACGTTTTTTTCGTTTAATTGTTCTGTTAATCTTTTTTCTCCCTCCAAGAATATGCTTAAATAGTTGATCTCTAGACACTTGAATTACTTCATTAGGATGGTCTACATAAAATTGTATAACCGCGAAATTAATTTTTTGCGGGGCGTAAGGGCTAAGGTCAAACTTTTCAGGAACGCTAGAAACATGCGTTCTCATAAAAGTTCTAGTTCCACTAAATGTATTTCTGAGAATTACAGAATCTGGTTCTCGGATTTCAATACGGTGATGATGATGCGCGAATGGATTTGACATAATGACGCCTTGAGCATTACCGAATTTTAAGGGAACTTGTAATGGTCCAGCAAACGGCGTAGCATGAACGGTTGCTTTATTATTGAATAAAAGAGTATTATTGTCATCAATTTCTACTCTTAATGAGGTGGTTCTTAAAGCAATCTGTCCAACTAGGGCATTGGGAAATTGCGAGCTTCCAACTCTGTCTGTTCCAAAAATTTGTTCATGATAATGTGGCGATTCTAATAACTCAGTTCCTAAAACTTTAATCCCAGGGGGTAACATAAATTCTAGCGACAAAAAAATGACATCATTACCAACGTCGTTATCAGAGTGAAATATTCCCGAACTATTCATATTTCTATTATAATACAAGTCAAAACTGAAAAAATATTTGGTATGCTTAAGCACTGTACCAACATCATTAATCGCGCCTATAACTTTTAAATGTTGAACAATTTTTGATATAAATGAGCGTAACATTAATGAATCCGTATCAATTACGAGATTTTTATACAAAGTGCAATAATCAATCGTAACCATAGGTAAATTCGGAAGAGTACGAATCAAATATATTTTAAATGCTTCTCTGTGTGTTGATAAATCAACATAAAATGATGCGAAACGTATATTTATTGCATCTAATTCACTTATATTTGAAACTTGGTGTCCCGCAGGAAGAAAAACTGGTCTTAACCCATTACGAAATTCAGAGTCACGCGTCCACATAGGATAGTGGCAAGTGTTAATTAACGCTCCTATATATCGTTTGGCCTCGTCTGTAAAAAACATATTTCTAGTCATTTCATGCGCAGCATCATTATGACGAAATCTAGATAATATAAGGTCTCCAGATTCATTGGTAAATCTAATAGCAGGCAACGAGTTTGGGTCTGGTTCTGATAAAGAAACACTCAATTCTGGATACATTGCTCTAAATTCGCCAAGATTCTCGCTTACATCATTATCATCCTCGATAACCTTCGGCGTCTCACCAACAAAAACGTCCTCAAAGTCGCCATTTTCCATGTTTATATATAAAAATATATATAATTAGGTGTTTGAAATGTTAAACGGTTTAAAATCTTCAATGGTGTATATGTGGGTTTTAAAATCAACATTGTTTTTGCTGTTTTTGACGTCGACGTTTGGTATTCGCGTTGTTCAATACAATGCCGAGTGGTTATTCATGAACTATTATGCGGCAGCAAAATGTCCGGGGTCGGGGTGTCCCTGGGCAAACGAGACAGAGGCGAACATACATATCGGATATATTGCTGACGTCGTGGCGAAACTGAACCCAGATATTCTGAATTTCTGCGAAGTGGAAGGAGTTGACGAGATGAATTTGGTGCGATTCAAATTACCGAGCGCGGCAGATTATGCAGTATATTTGAAACCGGGAACTGATACCGCTACGGGACAGAATGTGGGGTTGATGAGTAGATTTCGCCATTATATGCATTGACTAGGACGGAAGACCGTGTCACATATCCTCTCGCCGATTCGATGTGCGGATATACGGGGACACCTGGGACAACGGGAGTAAGCAAACACTATATTACGGATTTCGTGTTTTATGACAGACCGACGCTGTTTATAGGGTTGCATTTACTTGCTTATCCTGAGGATACAATGAGGTGCGCGGAGCGAGAGGCACAGGCACAAATCATACAGAATATTATTGCTGAGTATCTGGGGACAATTCAGGGCGAAGTCATTGTTTTAGGCGATTTGAACGATTTCGACGGACGGGTTTTGGACGTTAATATGAATGTGCCGACCTCTCGCGTATTGGATATTCTGAAGGGAAATGCGGGGGCGAATACGGGGATGTATGAGTTGCGGTCAGTGGCGGAAAAAATGAACCAGGCGGAGAGGTTTAGTGATTGGTGGGATAAGAATGGGGATTGCGTCAGTAGTCCAAATGAGTTTTCGATGATAGACCATATGCTGGTGTCGCCGTATTTGTTTGAGAGGGTGGAGCGGGTGGGGGTTTATCATGGATATGGGGAATTCTGCGGGAAATACGATTCAGACCATTATCCTTTGGTAGTTGATTTCTTGTAAATGGACGACGATAATGTCGATTGTATTGTTTGTGTAAATAGTTGACGGGAATGTTGTTTTGTTGGAGTAGTAAATGTGTCGTTTGTTCGCGATACATTTACCGGTGTAATAGCATACGTTAATCCAGAATAACAATATAATTATTATTTCTGTATTTTCATTCGATGCTCCTATGTCGCATCTCCTGAAAATTTCGGATTTACTACATTCTTCGAAGTCCGTAAATCCTATAGTATGGGTTGTAGTGCTATATGAACTATGAACTATAAACAATCACGTGTATATGAGAATTCATTCGCAAATTCATTCTTACTATATTATTCGTTTACTAATAGATGTTAATATTATATATTATTTTTAAATGGCAGATACATATTCGGTAGTTCCAACCCCAATAAATATTAGTACACCACAATTGGTTAATGTAACTTATAATAGCACTAGTTTTGCAACTAAATCATATACATTAAAAACTCAGGGTGGCACGACATTAAGCACTAAAACTTTTAATTCAATAGAAATGACAAAAATTACGAATCAGTCTGACTATATTAATAGTGGTTATTATGTTTCGCATTTTTTAGATTCAAGTGACAATCTTTATAAGTGCGATATAGTTAATATGCGAATTGAGTGTTATCCTTATAATAGCACAACTAACAGTTATAGTATAAGTCCAAATTTTAGTTATTCAATTGTGGGTAAAGTAATGATACACCCAGTTTGTTCGAATGACCAAAATATACATTATTTTATTTATGGTAAACAAGCGGGTTATTTTAACATTTTATTAAAGACTGTAACAATAATTTATACTACTACTAATGAAGGTATATTGAAGATTGATTTTTATAATGGATATATATACACTTTCGAAATTGGTCCGTCTATTGGTACTCGTTGTACATATAAAATTAATACAACTAGTTTAAGCGCGACACTTATTATAACCACTACTGAAAAAATCTTTTTGTGTGTTGGACACGATAATAATTTGTATTTTGGTGAAAAAAATGGAGTAGTAAATAAATATAGTACAAGTGGCGTATATGTTAGTAATTTTGTAACCGATAATGTTAAACTACCTGGTATTGCATTTGAAAGTGGTTTTATGAAATATATTACAAATAAAAATATATATATTGGGAAACATGGTAGTAGTTTTTATACAATTTCTACCACAGGTATTATTACCTTAATTGATACTGGAGGTTCTCAGTTCAACAGTTGTTTTTACAACAAGTTTACAAATAAAGTTCTATTAAACTCTGGTGGTGACAGTTGGTTTTTGACAATATCAAATACAACACTTTCAATTACCAATGTTAGTAGCACATCCATTTCCAAAACCGATACATTTTTAAGGTTATACGATAGTAGTGGAACCGCGTTTGGTTCTAACATACCAATAAGCACAATCTATGTTGGAACAAAACCAACAATACAGACTATTACACCAGGTATAGGAACACTTACTGTAAGGCACGCATTAATTACGGATGCAAATCCCGCTCCGTTTTATTTTTATAATGTATGTGGAGGCATCTTTTCAAATACCACTTTTAATAGCAATTCACAACCGATTGTGATTGGCAATCTAACATCCAATATTTCTTGCAATATTGGTTTGCGAGGAGTCAGTATTGCCGGAAACACCGAGAATTCGTACATGTCAATGGCACCGTATATGATTGGTAATGTCCCTACCATTCTTTCCATCGTACCGGGATTAGGTAATCTCACTGTGAATTACAGACGTTCCGAAAATTATAATCCACGTCCGGACTATTGGTATAATGTAAACGGTAACACATTTACAAACTCGTTTTTTTCCGGTGGAGGTAATACCACAATCGTCATACCAGTAACATCCAATATTTCCTGCAATATTGGTTTGAGAGGTGTTAGTACTGTTGGTAACACAGGTAATTCCTATATGACCGCAACACCCTTTATGATTGGTAATATACCAACGATTACTTCCATCGTTCCAGGATTGGGCAACCTCACAGTTAATTACAACCGCTCCGAGAATTACAATCCACCACCATATTATTGGTTTAGTGTATGCGGAGGCACATTCGCAAATTCCATGTATTTTGCAGCAGGTAACACATCCATTTTAATTAATAATCTAACATCCAATATTTCTTGCAATATTGGTTTGAGAGGTGTTAGTATCGTTGGTAACACTGGGAATTCCTACATGTCAATGGCGCCGTATAGAATTGGGAATGTCCCTACCATTCTTTCCATTATACCCGGATTAGGCAACCTCACAGTCAATTATAGACGTTCCGAGAATTATAACCCCGTTCCAACCTATTACTATAATGTATCCGGTAATACATTCTTACAAACACCATATTCCGGCGCAGGAAACACCGGAATCGTCATACCAGTATCATCCAATTTATCTTGCAACATTGGTTTGATGGGAGTTAGTGATGTTGGAAACACCAATATATCCTATTCAGTATCACTCCCGCCATATCAAATTGGTACAGACCCGATAATCACTTCTATTAAACCAGGATTAGGCAACCTCACCGTCAATTATACGCGCTCTGAAAATTATAACCCAGTTCCGACCTATTACTATAATGTGAACAATAACACATTCACAAACTCCCCGTATTACGGAGCAGGCAATACATCCATTTTTTTAAGCGGATTTACAACTGCAACTGAATGCAATATCGGGTTGAAAGGCGTTAGTTTTGTGGGAAATACCAATACTTCCTACTTTACAGCGACCCCTTATATACGCGGCACATCCCCGTCTATCAATTCCTTAACACCCGGGATTAACAGTCTGTCCATCAATTTCAATAAAGCAACAGGTTGGTTTCCCGACCCCTATTATTATTACTCATCCGATGGCGGAATCACATTTGCAAACTCTACTTATAATTCAAATTTATTTCCTATATCAATAAACACTCCAAACCCAATCTCTTATACGATTCAACTGAAGGGTGTCTCCACCGAGGCAGGTAACACAAGCGTGGCGACCGCGACTGGTATTCCATATGTATTGGGAACCACTCCCAACGTGATTGTATCCCCAGGACCCGGCAAAATCAGTGTCCGTTATTCACAAGATGTTTCCGGAACATACACGACCAATTGGTACTATTATTTGAACGACGTTTCGAATTCAGCGCCACAATCAAATCCATTCGATTTATCCGGCACCCAAATCACTGGCACGTCGCCTTATTCACTCTATATGGTGGCGAGTAATCCGGCAGGTGATATTTCTTGCAATACTATTACAGGCAATGTATTCGGCAGCAACCCGACCGCGTCTCTTATACCCGGCATCAATCAAACCACGGTCTATTATTCGCAAACCGTATTAGGCACTATTGGCACCACCTATTCCTATTATTTCGACGGGCAGACTAACCCCGTACCACCCGAGAATCCATTCACACTAACCAATCTGACGAGCACCTCTCCTTATTCTCTCTATATTATTGCGACGAATCCAGCAGGTGATATTTCGTCCAATCCCGCGTACACAGTAAACGTATTCGGGACAAAACCGAATATCGACAAAATCCCCGGAAAAGGTGTAATTACCATCCAATATTCACAGAGCACCGCGGGAACCTACCCGACCAATTGGTACTACTATTTGAACGACATTTCGTATTCCGTCCCGATAAACACGACCAATTCGTTTGATATTTCCGGGGCGGTGCTGACAAGCGGGTCGCAGTATAAAATCTACATCATGGCGCGCAATCCAGCAGGCGATATTTCGTCGAATGTACTGGCGGGAGACCTATTGGGAAGCGTCCCCACATTATCGGTCACTGAAGGCATCGGCAAAATTACTGTACAATATTTGCAGTCCACCGTAGGAACTGGAACAACCTACTGGTATTACTACTTGAATGGCACTCCGTATCCTGCCCCACAAACAAATCCGTTCGATATTTCCGGTGCGCTATTGACGGGCACGTCGCCGTATTCCATCTATATGTTGGCAAACAATCCCGCTGGCGATTTGTCCACCAATCTAGTGAGAGGCAATGTATTGGGAAGCAAACCGAGTGCCTCTCTTATACCCGGTATAAACCAACTCACCGTCAATTATTCGCAAACCATATTAGGCACAATTGGCACCACGTATTCCTATTATTTAGACGGGGAAATACAACCCGTTCCAGAAGAGAATCCGTTTACCATAACCAATATGACAAAGACCTCTCCGTATTCACTCTATATTATTGCAACGAATCCTGCGGGAGATATTTCGTCGAATGCGCCTTATACCGGATATGTATTCGGGACACCACCCGTTGTTACTGTAGACCCTAGTTATGGTAAAATCACCGTCGCATATTCACAAACAACGGCGGGAACCGACAACACAAGTTGGTACTATTATTTGAATGACGTTTCTAATTTAGCACCCGCGAGTCCATTCGACTTATCCGGCGCGTTATTGACAGGCACGTCGCCGTATTCGATTTATATGTTGGTGCGAAACCCGGCAGGAGATTTGTCTACCAATATAGTGAGAGGCAATGTATTCGGAAGCGTCCCCACATTATCGGTCGTAAACAGCACTGGCAAAATCACTGTACAATATTTGCAGGATATTTCCGGAACCACACCAACAAAATGGTATTATTATTTGAACGACGTTTCCTATTCGACACTGCAAACAAACCCGTTCGATATTTCCGGTGCGCTATTGACGGGCACCTCTCCGTATTCTATCTATATGTTGGCAAACAATCCCGCTGGTGATTTGTCCACCAATCTAGTGAGAGGCAATGTATTTGGCAGCAAACCAGTTATCGCGTCTATTACACCGGGTTCTAATCGGACGACGATTAATTATTCGCAGGTTACCACGGGAACCGCAAACACGACTTTTTATTATTATCTCAATGACGTGTCTTACAATGCACCGGCAAGCGGATTTACTATATCAGACTTAAGTAGCACAAATCCGTACACATTTAGAATATCTGCTGTAAATCCCGCGGGTACTATTGACTCCGACTCTTCCTATATTAATGTATTTGGTAGCAAACCGACTGCCACTGTTACACCGGGAATACAAAAATTAACCGTTAGTATTTCACAAAGTTCGGCAGGGACATCCACAACTGCATACTATTATTCGGATTTGTCTAACGGGTTGCCACGTAAAGGAACAGGGGCAGCGACATTCGACATATCGAATATTACAACCACGCAGACATTTTATGTAGTTGCGTCGAATCCTGCTGGGTATTTAGTATCTGATTTGAGTTTTATAGGAACTCCGTATTTAGTCGGAACCGCGCCGTCAGGGTTGTCTGTGTCGCCGATTAATGGGTCGGAGACCTCGATGCGCGTCGTTTTCACAGATTCGTCGGGAGGATATCCCAGTTTGGATAGATACCAGTATTCTCTTAATAGCGGCAGTTTCACAGATATCTCGGCAAATTATCCTCTCATTATTACGGGATTAACACCCGGGTCTACTTATTCGGTTGCATTGAAAGCGGTTTCCGGTTCAGCATGGACATCCCCCGCCTCGTCCTATTCGTCTTCTGTTCGAATATACAAAATAGGGTCGACGCCGAACATATTATCTGTTTCCCCTGTCGACGGAACGGAGACGTCGTTGCGCGTATATTTCGACGATTCGTCGGGAGGATACCCCGGGGTGCAAACATACCAGTATTCGACGGACGGTACCAATTATTACACTGCAAGTAGCACCACAAGTCCAATTACAATTGTCAATTTGTCAGCGGGGACTTTGTATTTAGTGCAGTTGAAAGCACTGTCTGGGTCGGCATGGACATCCGCCGTGTCTACTGCGCCGTTGTCTATTAGCACAAACAAGAGAGGTTCCGCCCCAATAGTGACGCTCACACCAGGTTCGAACCAATTAACCGTGAATTATTTGCAGAATATCTCGGGAACCTCTCCGACTACGTTTTATTATTCGCTGAATAACGGCACATTAACCGCGACTCCATCCAACCCATTTACATTAAGCGGATTGACGAGCACATCTCCTTATTCTGTTTATGTATTGGCGCGTAATCCAGGCAGCGATATTTCTTCCAATTTGGTTATAGGAAATGTATTCGGAAGCGCACTATCGATATCGCTGACGCCTGGAACCAATAAATTATCTGCTGTAGTGAACCAAGTTAATTTCGGAACATCCCCGACCACATACTATTATTCTTATTACGCCGACGGGTCGTCACGAATAGGACCGGTTACATATCCGAATTTTGATATTAGCGGTCTTATTAGTCCAACACCATATACAATTTATGCAGTAGCGTCCAATCCAGCAGGTAATTTAGTTTCCGCGGGAGCGTCGGCGACTCCAAATGTGTTGGGAACTGCCCCACCCTCCATCGTTTCCGTTTTACCTGGACTAAATAAATTAACAGTTACATTTGCAGGTTCATCGGGAGGTTATCCTCCACCGACTTACTATTATTCTTATTTTGCTAGTGGGTCGAGTCCATCCGGTCCGGTGACGTCGCCGTTTGATATCAGCAATATATCTGTGTTAAAAACGGTGTATATTGTGGCGAATTATGTGGCGGGAAATTTAGTGTCATCTGGTCAAAGCGGGACTCCTTATTTAATAGGAACCACGCCTACAATACTTGCAGTCACTCCCGCAAAAAATAGTTTGATTGTGGATTTTAGCGGGTCGGTCGGCGGAGTTCCTGCAGTGACTACTTATTTGTATTCGGTAGACGGCGGTTCCTATGTAGATGCCAATACTGCTGTGTCTCCATTAACCGTCTTAAATTTGACGAAATCCCAGGCATATTCGATTCGAATTATTGCTAGTAATTTGGGAGGATTGACGGCAGCGTCAAATGCGATGGAAGGTACTCCGCAAGTCAATGCCGACCAAGGGGTGGTTACACCGCCGGTGTTTTTTGCTAAAACCGCGTTTTTCAATAAAACGAATTTCTGGAAAAGGACTTCGTTCTGGGCAAAACGTTAGTAGTGGTATGGTTCAATATGTGATAAACGATTATGACATATTGATATAGAGTAAACATGACGTCCATTCAACAAAACCCGAACTCTAAAGAAATCGACGATATTAGGTCAATGTCCGACTTCAAAGGCATCACCTTCTCCGGATACAAGAAAACCGAGGTTCGGAATCAGATGCTCCGCAATATGATTCAGGGGCGAATCGAGCAGGCATGTTATTGGTGCGCAGAATTAGTTTGCGCCGGACAGTATTTAGACGCATGGGAGAATATTTTCCACTTTATGACAAAACATATCCATTTAGGGAATCCGAAGATGCCGATTTATGTTGCGTCTAGGTTCAAGGTGTTTCGTAATATAATGGGAGAGGGACTTTATACCAACGAATTACATTTGCGGAATCACGCGGAAATTCGGAAAATATTTGCCGAGGTGATTTGCAATCTGACTTTGTCGCCTCGGAAACCGAGTTTTGAGGCAGTGAAAATACAGCGACAAGAGGAGTTCGATATGACACAGATGAAAGACCGACTGAAAGCGCCGTCGACTGAATACGCTTGCGGGGCATTCCGGAAAAGGGGCGACCCCCAGGAATTATTTATTGCGGTGAATGAATTTGCCTATCAACTGGCAGCACGGAATATGACGATGTGCTGCTACTGGATAGAATGGATGATGGAATTCGATGCGGCATGCCGGGGGAAAAAACAGGTCGTCCGATGCGATAACCGGGATTATGTAGATGAGCGCAAGTATAGGGGGGATTTGATATGGATGCTTTGGGATGCGATAATGGAGTCTTGCGATGCACGAGCGGATGCATTTGTCAAGCGGGTCATGGAGTCGCTGTTGGATATTTTTCGGGTTAAATACACGACTGCGGTGGCGAAGAAGCGGCGATACGTGATGTATATGGCAGTGGAATTACTGACGGAGACAGTGAATGTTGGGACGGAAATAGTGGCGGATAAGGCGGTTTTAGCGAATGTGGTGGAGAATATTGATAAGGTTTATAGGCAAATTAAAAAGAATGAACAGCGGGGGTCGACGGATTATCTGTTTAGTGGATTGGATGTTTGATTTTTATTCGATGTGACTATAGGAGCATCTTCTGAAAATTTCGGATTTACTACCTTCTCACTTCGTATGCTCCAGAGTAGACAATTCCGGAGCGAAGAATGAGCGTAGGGATTGAATGATTCTCCATAGAAACTGACGAAGGAAGTTTCGTAGGAGAATCGCATCTCCTGAAAATTTCGGATTTACTAATTTACTACCTTCTCACTTCGTATTCGAAGTCCGTAAATCATATACAACCATAATTTAATATTTGCAAAACAGTTTAATTAAGTAAGAAAAATGTCGGTTTTAATTTTTAGTAAGTATAAATTAGCAACAGTAAGTAAGACATCAGTTATAATATTGAAACTATATATATTAAATAATGTCATCGTTATATAGTGTTGATGCAGATATTGCGGGAAAAATTAAATGTGGAAATAATAGTAGTTTATGCGCAAACGCTGCCGACTTTGCCGTATCCGGAAACGTTATTTATACAACATTAGATAACCAACCTACGGCATACATTTCGTCTTATAATTTTGATACAAAGACATTAAGAAGTTCGTCTTTTATTACGACACAATATTCTTATAATTTATATGCATATGGCAACTTTTTGTATGTTACTTACTTGGTGAACTTGGCGGTTTATAACATTTCTTCCCCAGCAACCTATTTATATACTGTGAGTATAACTGGTGGACCGAAAAATATATGTATGAGTCCAGATGGAACTATCGTGTATGTTTCAGTTGACAATACTTACAACGCGGCAGGTGTTTATGCATATAACGCAACGACTTTAAGTAAAATAACAACTTTTAATGCAGGTTTGGCTACGAATAACAACGGGTATGACGCAATTTGCGTCGCAAATAATATATTATATATGTCGGATTCGGTTAATTTGAGAATTACCACACTAAATGCTACTACTGGAGCGATAATTCAATCATCATTTATAGGATCTATTGCAAGTAATGGGTTAGACATTTCTAATAATAAATTATTTGTTTCAGTTGGCGGTCGTGTAGAAGTTTATAACGCATCAAATGGTACGTTTATATCTACTTTATACAACGGAGCAGAAACCGCCACCATAATTCGTATTTATAATAATCAATTAGGATTAGTGACAAAATCAAGAATAAAGTTTATTTTTATTACCGATACTACATTGGGAACAGCAGGAAACGTCGTATGTTCTTCAATAGATGTATTTGAGTCACTATCTTGTGGATTAGTGACTTGCGGTGCAATAACTGCAAGCGGGTCAATAACTGCCACTTCTCAGACAGTGACTTGCGGGGCAATAACTGCAAGCGGGGCAATAACTGCCACTTCTCAGACAGTTACTTGCGGGGCAATAACTGCTTCTGGACTGGGCACTTTTACCAGCGGCATTAATGTGTCTGGTGGTCCAGCATATGCGCGTAATGGTACGTACGGTTTTCTTAATAGTGTGGGTGTAGGATATTTTGATGGCGGTGGTGTTAGTAGTTATCAACTGGCAGTCACTGGCAGAATTGGAGTGAATGGAGAAGTTAATTGTTGGTCAGATAAACGCATTAAAACTAACATTAAAAATATCTCCAATGATTCACTTGAAATCATCCGAAAATTAGAACCAGTCAAGTTTAATTATATTGACTTTTTGAAAAATGAGCAAAATAAAGATACTATCGGATTTATTGCACAAGATATATTTGATGTATTACCAGAAGCGGTCTCTAAAACCACCGACATAATTCCAAATATTTATGATGTGGGTACGTTAATTCTATCGGATATTATTACGTTGAAAACTAAAAAAACTAGCGATTTTTCGTTCGATAGTTCACCGTCAGAAAACATAAAAATTAAGATATTTGTGAATGACAAAGAAGAATTTGTTTATTTAGAAAAAATTATAGATGAATATACATTCCGATTGACCAACCCAATAACCACTGAAATAACCGACAATTCGGAAAATCAGATTTTCGTATATGGTCAAGAAGTTAATGATTTACTGACCATCGAGAAAAATGCAATATTTACTATGGCGGTTGGAGCAATTAAAGAATTAGACGCCGAATTGAAAGAGACTCGTGCTACTGTGAAAAAATTACAGGAACAGGTTGAATTTTTGATGTCTAAATTTTAGTAGTATAGTATATAATATGTCGGCAAGTTTGGATTTTAAAACATTAAAGTTTGATTGGGATACTAACACACTTAGAAGTGTTAATATACCTATGAGCACATCAGGCTACGGATTAAATTTATTCAAAAAAGAAACAGAAATATATTGGCGTTTTGGTATGGATGGTGGAAACAATAATAATTTAAACCTAGTAACGAATGGGACTTCTGGTGCTGGTTATTACGCCATAGGCATTAATAGTGGCTGGGTTTGGCAATCCGATGAAAATGTAAAAAATAATATTTCAATGGTTGGACCGTCTTTGGATAAACTATTAAAAGTAAACCCGGTTTATTTCAAGTATAAAAATTATGATGAGTCTAATAATGAAGTTGATAATAGTTCAAATCCATTTGCGACAGGGTTTATTGCTCAAAATATAGAAAGTTTATTTGATAATTGCGTTTCCGAAACTATTTATCGAGATAGAACTACAAAATTATTAAGTTATACGTCAATTATCCCTTACATAGTCAAATCCATTCAAGAACAAAACGAAATCGTCGTGTACCAACAAACGCAAATAACTGAATTAAAAACCATCGTCGAATCCCAGCAAACGCAAATAGACGAATTAAAATTACTTGTTCAATCTCTTCTGTCAAAATAATAAATCAAACAAAATACAATAAAAATTACCAATATTATTGTATTTCGATTCCCTATTACTTACCTTTTACCCTATACCCCCTGCCCTAATCCACCACCAGTCTTGGAACCACATTAATCGTCTGCAACTCCTGCGACAACAGTTTATACGCATAAGGAATATCCACCCGAGCAAAGTCCGTAGTGTTCCCGCAAGTATTGCATCGATGAATAGTAAACTCCGACATCCCGTCCTTCTTACCTATCACGCCACCATACGCCCCCCGCAACCCCGCATTCACTGCCGCTAAAAGTCCACATTTCCTGCAAACGTGTGCACTATACTTATCCGACGCATCATACAACCGCTCTTTGCAGAAATTCGAAGCGCCATGTGCTATCATCACATCTCGCTCCATTTCACCCACCCTAAATCCTCCGTCCCGACTCCTACCTTCCGCTGGTTGCCGAGTCAGATTCACCATCGGACCTATCGCCCGACTATGCTGCTTATCATTTACCATATGCTTCAATCGCTGGTAAAACACCGGACCGATAAACACGCTCGTCTCCATCTGCTCCCCCGTAACACCATTGTACATTATCTCATTGCCGTAACTCTCGTACCCCCACCGCTGCAACTCCTGTGCAATAGTCTTGATTTCCAGATTGCCGAAACTCGTGCCATCACCGAAGATGCCGAGTTCAATCAATACTTTCCCTAAAAGCGTCTCCTTCAGTTGAGCGATAGTCATACGCGAAGGAATAGCATGCGGATTAATTATTATATCCGGTTTGAGTCCGTCGCGAGTAAAGGGCATGTCGCGTTCCGGTATTATGTTTCCGCAAGTGCCTTTTTGCCCGTGTCTACTTGAGAACTTATCTCCTAAAACCGGTTTACGCAGTGTCCTGACTCGGACTTTAGCAAAATCATATCCATCGCCATTGCGACCCGTATAATTCTTGTCGACATACGACTCCTCCGTCGTCCTGTAAGTCTTGCTCTGGTCTTCGAATTTCACGGTCTTCGTGGGGTCGTTGCGGTTCTCTTTGATTGGCACAACTTTGGCGATAATCACGTCGCGATTCTCCACCAGCGAATTCTCCGGAATGAATCCCTGTGCGTTCAACTTCTCGTAGTTGCCGAACTTGATGCCCTTCGTTTTCGCGGGAATGGGTTTGCACCTCTTAATCTCGTCGCGAACTACATTGTTGTCTTCATCTTTCTCGGTATGGTAGATGGTCGCCATGAATAGACCGCGGTCAATCGACCCCTTGTTTATCAGCACACTATCCTCCTGATTGTATCCTGTGTGGGTCATAATCGCAACATATATTTGCGACCCCGACGGAATTTTATTCAGGTGAATGACATTCATTAAGCGGGTATCGACTAGGGGTCTGCTCGGATAAGTCAGGACATAGGCGGTCTTGTCCATTCGCTGGTCGTAGTTTGTGCAGTAGATTCCGATTGCCTGTTTACCCATCGCACAATTTGAACTCGCGAATCCTGATGCGGCAATGAAGGAATGATTTTCACTTGCGACTTCGATATCGGATACCAATCCATCAGGCAACAATTCGTAGCGAACTAGCGGATATAAATCCCATTCGGTCCTGTCGCGCAACATACTGTGATGATAAAGCGTGAATAGGCGAATTTGATGGTCGCATTTCGATTCATGGTCATCGATGATTTGCCGCACAGTCTGCCATCCCTTAGTCGTCATGAACCGGTGGTCTTCCGTCGCAACAATAGTTTCATTGCTGGACAGAGTCAGACTATAAATCGGATAGTCGTTCGGTCGGACGAACTGGTTGACCACGTGTGTTACATCGATTTCCATTGTATCGGGGTTGAACGAAAGGACTTCCTCTCCCAAAGCAACGTCCTTGATTGCTTTCCGACTACCATCTGCCATCCAGACCAGTTCATCGACTCCTAAACACTGGTAAGTATTTCTCGGTGCCTGGTTGTGCTCGGGGAAGGGAATGCACGATGCCAAAACGCCGAAAATAGTACTGGGATGAATTTCGCAATGTGTGTAGTTTATTTTCATGCCGAGTTCCTGCAAATACGCATTCTTCGACTTCATCGCAATCATCGAATGGTTCTGCTCTTCTGGGTCGATGTACTCGATGACAGATTCGGGGATGCGGCAGTTGGTAAGCATGTCATTCCAGGATAATTCACGGTTGCTGATTTTTCGGACAATATCGGGCGTCAGAATTGCCCGACTATCTTTGACCCTTAAGACTGGACGAGTTAATCGCCCGCCGTCATTGCAAATCCGAATTTCCATCGACTTGTAGTCGAACACTATCGACGTATAAATATTGATTATTCCGCGGTGTTTCTTGTCTTTCATCTCGGCATACAATCGGACGGGGTCTTCCGTCACACCTAACCAGATTCCGTTGACGAACACTTTGACTTTGTCGAACAATTCCGTAGGAGACCCCACATCATCGACCTTCAGAATACTCGGTTCGACATATTCGTACAAAGACGCACTATTCGACGGAATGGTAATATGTGCCATGTACGCGATGTTTTTCACCACACCGATACTCTGACCTTCTGGTGTCTCTGCTGGACAGAGAAATCCCCATGTAGTACCGTGCAATTTACGCGGGTCAATCAATTCGCCGCTCTTCTCTAAAGGCGTGTTGATACGTCGCAAATGACTCAGTGTGCCTAAATAAGTCAATCTATTGGCGACTTGACCTACCCCGACTTTACTGCTGTTCGACTGCTTGATACTGAAATCGCCCGTAGATAAAGCACGATTAATGCCGTTCTCAATCGTCGTCGTCTTCATAATCTTGTAGATGTTGTTCATGGTGATGATGTTCTCGTAGTCGTTGTTGGTGCGCCAAGACCCGGTGTTGATTTCGCTCACTATTTTCTTCTGCATCTCCTTCACCAATTTATTGAAGTAGTTACGGAAGAGGTTATTGAGCAAAGTCCCGGTCAATTCAATGCGTTTGTTCACATACGAATCGCGGTCGTCTGGCGGCAACCATCCGAGACTTGTCTGTATCAATTTCTTTGCCATGGTTCCCAGCAAATATAATTTCTGCTTTACTGTGCGACAATGGGGTAACAGGTCGGTTCCTAACACTTCGATGGCAAACTCGCGCTTCTTCTTCGCGCCAGTCTCTTTGTCCATATTGATGGGCGTGAAAGCGACCATGCTCACGATATGCCGCAAAGAATCCTCTTGGGTCGGGTATTTATTGCCGTCGATGATACTCGCCTCGAGACACGTCAACATTTCGGCTTGCTTCGAATCCTCGATATTTAGGAGAATGTGCTCGCAAATCTCGCGGTCACTCAAGACACCTAATGCGCGATAAAGCGCGAATAATTCGATGGGCAATTTGAAGCGGGGAATAGTCACAAAGAGACCGTGACCGAACCCGTTATTCTTGCTGGCAATCATCATGTCGAGTTGTTTAGGCGAAATGCATTTATAGTCGGGGACAGACTTGATTTCGGCAAACCAATTCCACTTTGTCGTGTTCTTGCCGTCGAAACAGTAGATGCGATTCTCTGCTGCTCTTTCCTGTCCTAAAACCGTCTTCTCAGAACCTTTGATGACGAAATACCCGCCGCAATCGAGAGGACATTCGCCGGTGTGGGCAGGGGGAATATGCGGGTTCTGGGTCAAGACGCAAATCGACGATTTCAACATGATGGGCATTTTACCGATATTGATGCGTTTAGGGAGAGTCTTCTCGATGATTCGTGGAACAGTGGGGTCTTCGCCGTCGCGGATTATATACTTGATGTGGACGTCGACGGTCATTGCGGATGCGTAGGTGAAATTCCGCAATTTCGCTTCTTGCGGCAACATGGTTTTCGTGGCACCGTTGTTCTCGTGGATTTGCGGGGGATACATCTTGAAATTGTCGAACGAGATTTCGACGTCGAGGAGATGCAGACCGGATTCCAGCAAATGTTTGTCGGAATGGATGCGCAGAGGATTGAACATCTGGATGGTGCGCCCTGCCTGGTAATTGATGAAATGATTATAGGATTCTATTTGATGTCTTACTAACCTGGCAAGATGCTGGTCCGCAAAATAAGATTCGATGAGTGCGAATGGTTCTTCTACATAGTCGCCTAAATGGTCGACTACATGCTTACCGTCTTTAGTTGTAATTGCGTCGATTTCCTTCTGGATTTTCGCGCGTAATTCGTCTATGTGAACCGTGGAATCCGGCAAATGATTCTGGATTATACTTTCTACCATTTTAGCGCGCGTTTCCTCTTCCATTCTCACGAAATCTGCCTGTTTCTCGATTTCTCGCTTAATCATTTGCGTCGTTTCGTTTTCGACAACATGTTGAGGTTTAGCGCGACTCGGGATTTTAAGAGTTACTTTTTTGCCGACACGAATAAGAGATTTATCTACTATGGGAAATGTTTGATTTGCGAAGAACGCCGGACACGAAGTGGTAGGCGTTCGAGGATTCGCTGGAGAGATTTCTTTAGCGCAGCGGAAGGAATCTCGTAAGTCGAATGGGCAATTCCGGAGCGATGATTCTCCAGAGAAACTGACGCAGGAAGTTTCGACGGAGAATTCGGAAGAAGAAGAAGAGGATTGCATTTTATAGTTAGAGGGTTTATGTTGTGAATAAAATTTGTCAATAGGGCGTTATCTTTTAACGGGTTTATTGTTTAAATTGTTTGCGTAAATTCTCTTTCAATTTTTTGTGAGCGAATGTGGTCAATTCCGTCGCTCATTCTTCGCTCCGGAATTGGATGATTCTCCGGAGAAACTGACGTAGGAAGTTTCGCAGGAGAATGGAGCGCCAGAAATCCGCAAAAAGAATCACACAATTCTATACTATATAAAATGTCCGAACCCAAAAAAACAATTGTGATAAACCCCGATTTTTTGAAATTGCCTATGAAAGGTAACCGGACGCGGAAAATAGCGAATATCGCTCCTAAACCCATCAAAATTCGTGCGGAGAAACCCACGAACTCAGAGAGGACAATAAAGCGCCGTGCCCTAAATTATATCAAAAAACAACAAGAGGATAGATATAAACGACTCGCGGACGAAGACGTCGGACATCGCGTAGAGGGCAAATCATATGCTGAGGAATTCAAGAGCGATTTCGACGATTCGTTGACTTTTTTGCAGAAATTGACCGACCAGAATGTGCAGAAAGCGCATGTGAAGAATGCGACGCTGCGACAAATGCCTCCCATTACTACAAATTCAACGCTTTTTAACACCGATACACTAAATCAAATTCTTGAGCAGAATATTGGTTTAGAAGAAGCGGATGCGTTCAAGAATGTGGTGAATTTAGTGCCGAGTCCATCCGCATTTCCCACCAATTTTCCACCAATCAATTTGCCGAAACCGACGTATGGGTGTTTGAAGGGTGGGACGTTGCCGACTTATAGGACGATGCGTTCGCAAACACTTAACCATTCGAACACCCCCCCCGTAGGGGGGGGTGATTCCATTGGTCAGACTCCCGACACAGGAGGTGCTCCTAGAAACAACCTCTCAAAACTAACCCCCGAGCAACAACGCGCGGAACTAAAACAGTTCCTAAATAAGAGCAAAGAGGAGAAACAACGAATTGAGAGAGTAAAACGTCAACGCCATATCACAAAACCGCATAAAAAACAGAAACGGACAACCACACGCACATTCCGAGTCGGAAAATCGAAACATTATGCTAAAGTGGGCGTGCTCATTCCGAATAAAACAATCCGGACTCAAGTACTTGCAAAAAAACAACAAGTGAGAGAAACGCCTCTCCAAGATGTGAGAAAGCATCTGATTAAAAAAGGGTTGATTCGCGTTGGTTCGTCTTGTCCCAATGATGTGTTAAGGCAGATGTATGAATCGTCGATGATGATGTGCGGCGAAATCCAGAACCACAATGCTGATAATTTGCTGTTTAATTATTTGAATAATGGGATATAAAGACGAATGGTGGTCAAATAACCATCAATAGATACACACACGACACCGTAGCGGTAAATACCAGGAAAGAGTAATATATGTCGCTAGGTAGACGCACCAAACAGGCAAATAACTTGCCGAACCCTTTTGTTTTTTCCGCGGTTTCGCTGTTTTCGTCGTCTGTTATCGATTCGTCTGTAAACGCATCCGTTACGTTAGTTCCTAGCGGTTTCCTACGTACCTTGTATTTTTTGCTAACTTTAACAACATAAAAGTCGACTTTTTCATATTCCATTATTTTAGCGCTTTCTATATCACAGAAGAATCCGTAGTCGTCTGATTCGGCGGTCATTGTATAGTATTTACGGACTTCGAATACGAAGTGAAGTAAGGTAGTAAATCCGAAATTTTCAGGAGATGCGACGCAGGAGCATCGAATGAAAATGAAGAACTCTGGATGCAAAGCAGTAAGAATTCGAACTAACTCCGGAGAGCGTTGTTCGCATGAGTTTGTCAATATTTTGTAGTTTTATTTTGCTATATGGTAGCAGCAAAATAAAAAGTGTTCAATTTTTGTAAATACATTTGCGATAACAGCATAAATATTACCTGCTACAAATAATCTAAAGAAATCACCCAACTATAATAACCCCTAAATCCTCTCAACAATGTCCACCAACAGTCCGGCGATAAGTGCCTCTTCATGTCCGGCGATAAGTGCCTCAGACACCGCAATAAAAGTCATCCCCGATAATTCGATGCAAACCGAGTATTTCCGCCTTACTGAAATTTTCATCAAGAGGTTCGGCGCAAATACTATTTTATTCATGCAGGTCGGTGCATTCTACGAAATGTATGCCACCCGCAATTCCGATACCGGTATCCTCTCGCGTTCCCGTATCGAAGATGTAGCAACTATTTGCGGTGGTCTATCCGTAACCGATAAAAAGCAAACCCACGGTAAAGATATGGTGGTGATGGCGGGATTTCGCGACTACAATGTCGAGCGTTATATCCAGTCCGTGGTCGACGCGGATTTCACTGCGGTCGTCTACACCCAAAAAGAACTCGAAAACGGTAAAATGACTCGCGAACTCTCGGGAATCTATTCGCCCGGTACATTTCTCCCCGCAGACTCTCCCCGCATGACCAATAACGTCCTCTGCCTTTGGTTGGATATTTACACTCCTAAAATAGGCGCCAGAAAATCCAAGCAAATGTTGATTTGCGGTGCTTCAGTTGTCAATATTTTCACGGGAAAATCGACGTTGTTCGAGTACGAAACCTCGATGGAAATGGTGCCCGCCACTTTCGACGCTTTAGAGCGATTCGTATGTACCCACGCCCCCTCCGAGACGATTTTCGTCACACCGTTTGAGAAAGACGCGGATTCGAAGCGTGTTTTGCAGTATGTTGGCGTGGAGAGTCGCACGATTCATCTGTTACGACAATGCCAAATAGACCCAGAAACCCAAGAATCGAAGGAAATCGTCGACCGATGCCGCCAGCAAAAATATATTCGCCATATCCTCTCGACTTTCTTCAAGGATGATACATTCGATGTTTGTGATGAGTTCCGGAATTACGTAGTGGCGACACAGGCATTCTGTTATTTGCTGAATTTCATCCAAGAGCGGAATGCGAATTTAGTGAGGAAAATCGCGCTTCCGCAATTCGATAACCAGACTACCAATATGGTTTTAGCAAATCATACTTTGCGGCAATTAAATATTATCGATGACGGGAATTTCTCCGCTTCGGATGCAGATATGTCGACTGTCAATTTGCGGTCGGTTTACGCGTTCTTGAATAAATGCGGGTCCGCTGTCGGAAGGCGCAGATTCATGCATCAAATCTTGCACCCGACTTTCGACGAAAAATGGTTGAATTCGGAATACGACGCCGTCGCTAAACTTCTTGAGTCATCTTCTGCGAAGAACGCCGGACACGAAGTGGTAGGTGTTCGAGAATTCGCTGGAGAGATTTCTTTAGCGCAGCAGAGGGAATCTCGTAAGTCGAATATAATCGACCAAATTCGTAAAATACTACGAGAGGTTGCGGATTTAGAGAAAATCGGACGGCAGTTGGTTTCCCGGAAACTCAACCCCGATTCGGCAGCGCGTCTCTACAAATCCGTTCTGGCAATACAGCAAATCCATTCGGTGTTGATTGAATCGTGTCCGGAATTGTGTGGGTATTTTTGCGGCGAATCTATAGGATTTACGGACTTCGAAGAAGGTAGTAAATCCGAAATTTTCAGGAGATGCGACGCAGGAGCATCGAATGAAAATGAGGACCCTAATCGAGAGGTCGAATCGTGGATTACCCATATTTTGGAATTCATTTCTGTTAATCTGATTGTCGAGAGGTGCACTGGATGTAGTTCGATGACGAGTTTCGACGATAATATTTTGCGACCGGGCGTCAGCGAGGAATTGGACGCGCTTATTCGGCGTATGCAGGAAAACGAAGATTTGTTCCAGGAAATTCGCCGGACATTTAACGGTATCATGGCAAAAATCGACTCTGTACGAAACAGCAACACCGATTATGTGAAAGTACACGACACCGAGAAAATGGGGTCGACGCTGCAATTGACGAAAAAACGGAGCGCTACGCTGAAAAAACATTTAGGGGAAATGGTGAAGAAAGACCCGGCAGCAAAAATCGTGTTCTCTTTAGGCGCATCTAAATCCAATGTATCGGTTTTAGTATCGGAAATCCAGACCACCGCATCCGGATTGTCCAATGACACTATTCGATTTAATTTGCTGGACCGCATCATCAATGAGAAAATCACGATTCGAGATACAATTAATTCGACCATATCGAAGGCATATTTTGCGTTTCTAGAGAGGTTGGAAACCCATTGTTTAGAGACGATTGAACGAGTCACTAATTTTATTGCTAAAGTGGACGTTTTGCAGTCAAAGGCGTATGCGGCAAAAACATATGGATACTGCCGCCCTACAATTGTAGGTCCAATTGATGCCAATAATCGGTCTTTTTTCGACGCAAAAGGGTTGCGGCATGTGTTAATAGAGCATATCCAGACTCAGGAATTGTATGTGGCGAATGACCTTACATTATCGACCTCGGCATCACCGTGCGGTATGCTTCTCTATGGGACAAACGCGGTGGGTAAAACGTCGTTTATTCGCGCGTTAGGAATTGCTATTATAATGGCACAATCGGGAATGTATGTGCCGTGCTCGGCGCTTACCTATCGCCCTTACAGGGCGATTTTCACGCGCATATTGGGCAATGACAACCTTTTCAAGAACCTCTCGATGTTCGCCGTCGAAATGAGTGAATTGCGCGTTATCCTAAATTCAGCAGATGAATATAGTCTGGTATTAGGCGACGAATTGTGCTCGGGAACTGAAACCGAGTCTGCTTTAAGTATTTTCGTGTCGGGGTTGACCGAGTTGCATCAGAAACGTGCGACGTTCTTATTCGCCACACATTTCCACGAAATACTGAAATTCGAAGAGGTGAAGGCACTGACTAGTATTGCAACTAAACATATGGCAGTGCATTATGACCGCGAACTCGATTGCCTCGTTTACGACCGAGTGTTGCGAGAGGGAGCGGGTAATCGCCTGTATGGTTTAGAAGTCGCTAAATCTTTGCATCTCCCCGACGAGTTTATCGAGAGGGCATACCAAATCCGCAATAAATATTATCCGGATGTTCGAGGGTCGCTGTCCTCTCCTTCTACTAAATACAACGCCTCGAAAATCCGAGGTGTTTGCGAAATATGTAAAGTGGAAGTGGCGGAGGAAACCCATCATTTGTTGCAACAGAAATTGGCGGACGAAAATGGACTTATTGATGGTGCTGTACATAAGAACCATTCTGCGAATTTGATGAGTCTATGTGAGAACTGTCACCTCTTGGTTCACCAAGAGGAAACAAAAGATGTTCCGTCACCACCGAAACCTAAAATCGTCCGAAAAAAAACGACTAAAGGGTTGATGGTTATCGGGAATTCAATTTCTGTTCAAAAACCTGGCACTGGTTAATTAGGGTTGGACAATTCCGGAGCGAAGAATGAGCATAGGAATTGGATGATTCTCCAGAGAAACTGACGAAGGAAGTTTCACCTGAGAATGTAATTTTGCGATTTTATAAATAAAAACAAACCGCACTAAAATGTAAATGAATGGCATTCCGCGATTTAGTGGTAGAATAAAACGCGCACATCGTTATGCTTATCATATTTCGAATTTGGTTCAGGAACCGAGCATAGTTGTCGAGGAACAAAAAACACCACAACATATTCCTCCCACTTCGCATCCGGAAAACTTATCAAAATCAATTGAAATCCAGACCGATAAAGAACAAGAATCATCTAAATTTGTATTGCAGGATTATTTCGATGTTTATACGGTGGCATATAATAGTCCTGAGCGGGCAGCACAAATGACGGAGAGGTTTGCTAAAATAGGGTTATCGCTAAATGCGCATCCGGGAGTCCAAATGGACGACCCGCGTCTCGATTTTGGGGGAGAGGATATGGCAGCAAAACGATTGGCGTCGGTCTTCTACGGTCATCTGGACAATATTGCTAAATTCTACGAAACGGGTAAACCGTATGGTCTTTTTTGCGAGGACGATGTGCATATTCATAAGAGTTTAGGAAAAGAGTTGCCGATTATTATGGGCGAATTCAATGCAATGCAATTGGATATATTGCTGCTCGGATACATGACAACTAAAACCATCGAATGGTGGCAAGCGAGTCATCCTCTTGTATATGACGGCGGTTTATCACCATACCGTTACCATCGATACCCTCAAGACCAATGGGGAATTCATCTTTTCATGATTTCCCGGTCTTATGCCAAAACCTTGCTCGAAGTTTATGGGCCGGATTATGCAGCAAAGGCATATAAAGACCCAGCACTCACCTGCTGTAATCCGGATTGGACATTGAGCAAATATACCCATAAACGCGCGCTAAGATATCCGATGTTAGCAGTGGAAGATGGCAAAGGTAATTACGACCATCATGGACAAGGCGAGTTTCATCGCGAGTCTCATAAACAAAATTATCGAGAGGATGAATTCTATTAGGGGCGTGGCGTCTATTTTTCGTCGCAATATTGTCCCATTTTAAATTTGAATTCATTGTACGCTTTACATGCCCCATTACAATTTGCTAATTTGACTTCTCCAAATGGCGAATTTTTTGAAACGCTTCCCAAATAAACACTGTCTTCGTAATTTGGAACATATAATGACCCGCTATATGTGAAACTACCTGGTTCGTAGTAAGTTACGCTGCTTTGAGATGACGACCTAGGAAATATATAGACGTTGCCATTTTGGTCTTTGACACGGACTTCGCCGAAACTCAAATCATACATATCATTATTTTTTACTATGGTATCTATATCATCGTGAAATTGGACATCCAAATTGTTGCTAACGTCTTTATATCCCGACTCTTCGCCACTATATTTGTCGGTGTATAAGTTTAGACTCGGATTCTTTATCGCTCCATAACCATTTGATACGTCCATAATTTGTCCATACTGCAAAAAGGATACATATTCGCGGGTTTTGTCTGTATAGTAGACTTCCGGAGGTGGTTGTATTGGACTTGTATCGACTTTGTATTTGTTCTCGTAAAACTGTGTTTTGGATATGTAACCATTGCCGTATGTGTATAATATCGTTGGCGGGGTTTCGGTAGTAAACTCAATGCTTACTAAATTCGCTGCCATGTTTGGCGGAAGAACTGCTAAAGATGAATCGTAAATATAAAAACTGTCTGGCATTTTTTCGCCGGGTTTAGGAAGCGGTGCATTGTATCTCGGTTTTAGCATATTAATGCCGACTTTTGTTATTGGTACAATCTTCTTGGGGTCTTTTGGGTCGACGCTAAATCCATATGGCAACTGTGCCATCTTGTCGTCCGTAACCTGATAATATCCTTTTGCTATTTTTTTAGTATTGGGGTCGGTTATTAGTGGAACGGTGTCAAACCCTTCTTTGTCGCAACTATTATTAACACTGAACACCAATGAAACGGCAAATATAAATACTAATAGCGCAATGATTATAATGCTGCCATATGGTTTTACGAAAATCATCTTTTTACATATACTATATGGCGATTCTTACACGATGCTCCCGAACATTTCGTGTCCGGCGTTCTTCGCAGAAGCATCGAATGAAAATGAAGCGCAGCGGATGGAATATCGTAAGTCGAATACCAAAAAATTGAATCCACCTTTCTTTATTTACTCTAAACCAAATAAAGAAACACTGACTTATTATATACTATTTAACTAAACTACCCCCACCCAGCAAAATGATTATACCAGTTCGATGTTTTACTTGCGGTAAAGTGATTGGTGATAAATGGGAGTTCTTTCAAGAGGAAGTTAGGCGACTCAAAATGGAAAATGGCGAGCAAGGTAAGGATATCAATGAACGCGTAGTATATTTCAATGCAAGTAATGCGCGCAAAACACACGAAGGTGTGGTGTTTGACAAGTTGGGTCTAAATAGACCTTGCTGCAGAAAACATTTGCTAACCCACGTGGATATAGAATAAGTCTTGCGGTAATATATACGATGGGAAAATCGAATAAACGACTAAAACGAAAATCGAATAAAAAATCTTATACATTTAAGCGGTCGCGCTCTCCACCGAGACGGTCGATAATTATGAAAGGTGGAAACAGCACAATATTCCCAGCATCCTTTTCAAATAGTGATGCTGCTGCCTCTCCGCAATCCTATTTACCCTATAATGATTTTTCCGTCGACCCTGGTTATTATGTAATTAATTCTAGAAATACTGGCGATTTTTTAACTGGCACGACTAAAGGCGGAAGACGGTCCAAAAAATCGAGAGGACGTAAATATCGTGGCGGTGATGATACCGGTGCTGCCAAAGCGTTAGGAATATTTAGTGGTACTGCTTATAATAGTTCACCCGCAAAGATTGCACCTATGGCGTAGATTATTTTCATCCTATACCCTCAAAATATATAGTCGAATATATATATTTTGACATGGAACCCGCCGGATTAATTGGTCTATGTGACCCCGCATTCTATTATTGCTTAATATCATTTGTAATTATTATTGTAACCGCTTTACAAAGCGTCAGTCAAGGATATAATTATTGCGTCGGCACACAGTCTTGTCCTAGTCGACATGTATCTGGATTATTTGCATTGCAAATTTTGTATATTTTGCTGTGGACTTGGATTTTGAATTTAATTTGCAAAAACGCATCCGAAACTGTGTCGTGGGTTCTGGTTCTCATCCCCATCGTATTAATGTGTATCTTTATGGCACTTTTCATCTTAAATCAATATGACTTTGGATTGTTTTTTAAACTTCCGAATCTATTTAATTAATAATTTCCTATACACCATTTCGCATCAAAGATGCGCAATTGGCGGCACATTCCTCACTCATAACTGCCCCCTTCGGGGGCGTTTTGAATGAGAAAAGGTGTAAAATAATATAATCAACTGGAAATATAAAGACTCGAGCATCTTATATTGTTTTGCAGAATGACCACGATAAAAAGTCGAGCAAAAAAAAACGGCACAAGTTTTGGCGGATGGAAATCTATAACAGTTTCCGGAAATGCGAAAGAGAGAGGATATCAACACGGCGCGCAATTGTCGAAAGAACTCGCCAAATTGGTCGACGTATTTCCTAAAATATTAGAAACGAATAACCATATTTCTTTAGAAGATTACATCAACCTCTCGAATAACCTTGCAAGGAAACAGTTTGACGCCTGCGAAGAATGGCGAGAAGAACTGGAAGGTATGGTAGAAGGCGCGGCATCGAACGGCGTTGTCGTCAGTGTCGATTTCCTATTTTCTTGGAATATGTACCATTCAGTTTCCCATAAACTTTATAAGAAATGCCATCGGCATCACCATCATAATCATGCAGACCATTGCAGTGCATTTATTGCTACGGGAGATGCGACGAAAGACGGCAAAATAGTTATGGCACACAATACTCATACCACGTTCGACTCTGGACAGTTTTTCAATATTGTGCAGTATGTTAAACCGTCTACGGGGCACGCGTTTATGATGCAAACTTGTCCGGGGTCTATTTGTAGCGTAGTCGACTGGTTCTTGTGCGAATCGGGCATCATAGGTTGCGAAACGACGATTGGCAGCGTGAATTATTTACCTAAATATGGATTGCCGTATTTTTGCCGAATCCGCGAATGCATGCAATATGCGAAAACTTTGGATGATTGTGTCCGTATAATGCGAGAGGATAACGCAGGGGATTATCCTTGCGGGTGGATGTTCGGTGATACTAAAACGAATGAAATTATGCTGCTTGAAGTGGCGAAAACCGTGGCGGAACCCCGTAGAACGAAATCCGGCGTTTTTTACGGGTCCAATATCGCACAAGACCCATTTATTAGAGAAACGCAGACAACTCACGGTTCCTCTCAACCTAGTCCTAAATTAAGTGTAGTTGCAAGGTCGAACCGACTAGATTGGTTGCTGAATAATAAATATTGGGGAAAACTCGACGCCCAATCAGCAAAATTAGTTATTGCCGACCATTATGATGTTTACGAGGAGCGGGAGCGAATGGGAGAGAGGACGATTTGCAAACATTTAGAAGTTGAACCAAAATTCAAGAAACGCCCCGCTAATTATCCGTTTGGTGCGATTGATGGGAAGGTGGTGACGACGGATATGGCGAAACGGATGATGTTTTGGGGTAGGTGGGGGTCTTCTTGCGGACGTACTTATCGAGCAACTCGGGCAATTAAACGGCGGATTCCTTATGTGCCGAATTTGAGAGGCAAATCATGGACAAGACTTTCAAGTCGACTATAAGAAATACTCCCATTCTCAGGCGAAACTTCCTCTGTTATTCTCAGGCGTTCTTCGCAACAAAATTGAACACATCACATTGTTTATATTTGCAACAATATAAACAATTTAGCGCTTATTACTATACTATTTTCAAATCCATAACCTCTCAATTATACTCTGCAATAATGTCCGAACTAGATTACGAACCAACTCAAAACTTCAAACCACCTTCCCCCGATGAACCACCACCTTCAAATTATAAATATTATAAACCACCTTCCCCCGATGGACCACCACCACCTAAGTCCGGGTTTGTCGTCAAATCACCCGACGATGCACCTCCTCCACTACCAAAGAAGTTCTCGCCCCATTCTCCCGACGAACCGCCTCTCAAAAAAGGACAGGCGGAATGGACAAACGCAATCATTTCCAATATTACTTTGCGACCTCTCGAAGAAACCGACGACACATTCAAATTCACATTGGCGGGTCTAAATGTAAGTTTAGCAAACGCGATTCGGCGAGTTATTCAGGATGATATTCCGGTTTACGTTTTCGACGTGGACACCTGCAAAGTCGACGTTAACACCGGCAGACTCCATAATGAAATTCTGAAACACAGATTGCAGTGTATTCCGATTCATTCTAAAGTCATGTTAGACGATTGGATACACGACCGACCAGAGCATAACATTTTCGATAAATATGCGATGGAATTGGATGTGCAGAATGACGGCGAGCAGACCATGTACGTTACTACCGCGGAATTCAAAATAAAAAACAAGGCGACCGGCAGACAATTAACCGCAGCGGAAATGGAGCGTCTGTTCCCAAAAGACCGCATAACCAATTCGAATATTATATTTGCTAGATTGCGCCCTAAAATCAGCGATTCTATTCCAGGTGAGCATTTAAAACTATCTTGCGACTTCAAAATATCAAACGCGGCAGAAAATAGCGCATTTACTGCGGTATGTTGCTCGGTTTATGGAAACACGATTGACCCAGAAGCGGCGGATAAGGCGTGGGAGTCCGCCGAGCGTCAATTGAGAGATGATGCGACAAAACGCGGTGAAAGCGTCGACCCACAGGAAATCGAGTTTCAGAAAAAGAATTTTCATATTTTGGATAGACAGCGACATTTCTTAAAAGACAGTTTCGATTTCAATGTCGAGTCTATCGGCATTTACGAACCGCGTGAATTATGCAAATTCGCGTGCAATATATTGAAGTACCAATTCGATAAATTGCTGGAAGACATCGAAACCCGCGACGACCTGATTCACAATAGTGAGACCACGATGGAAAACTGTTTCGATTTCATCTTGGAGCATGGCGATTACACTCTTGGTAAAGTATTGGAGTTTGCCCTTTACGAGAAAGGGTTCGTCGCAAAAGGCACTAAACAGACGTTCCAATATTGCGGATTTAAGAAAATGCATCCCCAAGACGATCAAAGTATCATTCGCGTAAGTTTCATAGAGAGGGAAGCAGAAAAGAGTTGGTTTAAGAATCATTTAATACACTCATGTGCCGACGCATCCGAAATATTTAAGGCGATTTCTGCTAAATTTTAAACCACACCCCTGTCAGAATTATTACAATTGTGTCCTAATACGAATAATATCATTTTATTATAAAGTTATAAAATGATACATTTTGTGGTATTCTCGGAATGCATAAAGGTTTTTACGCCGTATGTCCGCAAATATATTTTAATAAATATGGACCCAATCGAATGTATATTATTAAACTGTTTTGTAGTATTTTTGCTGTGTTTTGCGGTTTTCGCGTTTAAACACGCAACTGAAAGTCATAGTATGGAAAATACATTTAAGAGGTATTCTGAATTAACTCCGCTTCAGATGTTTTTTGTTGTTTGGATTGGAATCGCCACCATTTTATCTTCGATGGTAGTGTTGACCATGGATAAGCATTACAATACACCGTTGATAAACAATATGCTTTTCAAAGTTATTTCAGTTGTTCTGCTTCTTCTTACTGGTATTGTAATCTTCAAAGAAAACTACGATTTAAATCAACTGTTCGGAATAGCAATGATTATTTGCGGCGGCGGTTTATTGTTTTATCATACAGATAAAGCGACCTTGCTGGAAAAAGTTAAAGAATGACCAATCAAAAATTGAAAGACTTTTTATTTTTGTATATTGACTGCATTAACCCTGCAATAAAACATTGTCTAATCTCCTCCGTAAATCCTATAGAATCATTACTATTCGAACATAAACATTTGCCAATACCTATTCATACTAATAATACAAAAATGTCAACGAACCCATATGATAGTCAAGATAATTATGATTCACCTTTCCATAGAATGAAAGAGAGCGAGACCGACCGCCAAATACGCGCGTTGAAAACCAGATTTGCAGAGCAATTAAGAGAAAAAATAGTAACCATTCCTGGCATCCGCGACATCACAATCGTACATCCAGATTTGTGTACTGAAATTATCATTACATTCAAGTATTCACATTACAACATTCGCGTCAGTTATGAAATGGACAAAAAGGAATTTCACGAACCACATACGGCATTTAATATTCCATCCATCTCCATAAACAACGGCAAAATTGCCGGGTATTACGATATCGACGAAACTGGCAAGGAGATGCGTTGGAGAGTCGTTCGCATTATGGAGTATTGCTATGATATCAGCAAGATTGCAGGATTCGCAACCCGACGTGGCGGAGACTGGACCAGTGAAACACCGTCGGTAAGATTGGCAGAAACCGAATTCAAGAGACTTCTCGCAAAGAGTTATGAGAGCATTCAGAAGGAGAAAGAGCAACGAGAAGCAAAAACCAAAAAAGACAAGGATTTCCTAGACCGTATTCTAGGACGCTAAGGTAAGTATCAGCAAATAATTCCTTTATATTATTCCCACTATATAAACAAAAAATTGAAATAAACATTTTTTGTTTATATATGTATCCAATATCATTTCACTCAGAATATTTTGCTACTATCCCAAATACAAAACACAATGGAAAAACGAATTAACGACCAAACTAAACAATATTTATCGACATTCAAGGACAGTATTCGAAATAAAATCGTAGAATTGGGATTAGGCGAAACCGAGCACGTAAATGAATTGCTGGAATTTGTATACGAATATGAACGCCTGACTTTTGAGAAAGAGGATTTCATGAAGCGTCGCCGGGTTAAGAACGCGGTCCCCATGGAAAATCGATGTAATGCTAAGCGCGCCAATGGTGAGCAGTGCACTCGGAAGCGCCGCGACGATTGCGAGTTTTGCGGCACACATTATAAAGGCACGCCTCATGGCGTGGCGACACCGAATGACCCCTCATCTGAAGCAGCGTCAAATGAAGCAGTCAAGTTCGAAGTCTTCGCCGAAGAAATAGGCGGCATTGTGTATTATATCGACAAACATAAAAACGTGTATAAGACAGACGATGTTTTGCGGTCCAAACTAAATCCTGAAAAAATCGCCAAATGGGAAAAACATGGCGAGAAATACACTATACCCGAATTTGGTTTGATGTGATTCGACTTACGAGATTCCCTCCGCTGCGCTAAAAAAATCTCTCCAGCGAATCCTCTAACGCCTACCACTTCGTGTACGGCGTTATTCGCACTTCGTGTACGGCGTTATTCGCAAACCCAACTAAGGTGAGTTTATTTTGCGGGTAATTTTCTCTTCTACTACTTCCTCTCGATTATCCAGCAAAAAATTGTGCATTTCTTCTGCTTTAGAAATATCGTCTTTGTAATAAGTCGATAACAAGGTTAGTAATTGTGCTTGCGTAATTGGTTTCTTTTTGTTTTTTTTGATGTACATGAGTTGACCGTCTTTGATGTCAAATTGGTCGAGTTTGTTCTCACGCATTACGTTGATTAGACTTTTGGATATGAGTTTTTTGTCGTTTCTACGAGAGACTATTTCTTTATTTAGCGTGCGAATTTCATTGTCGAGTCTCACCCATTCTCTCACAGTTTGTTTTAATTGTTCGAGGGTTTCCATTACTGTAATATATATAATTAACTCAATTTTATATATTTTGCTTATTAGTATTTTGCTATAAGGACTTCCGTCACTTCGTATTCTAATGTAGTAAATCCGAAATTTTTGGTAGCATCGAATGAAAATCTCGTATTGTTGGAATCATACAAAAAATATTAATAGTGTATAAACACGATGATTTTTACTACAAATAAGCAATTAGCAAAACCAGGTGAAGCGCCAAAATATGTGGAATCTCCTATAATGACGTTTTCAAATAAATATCGTTCGTTTTCTATGCAACAACAGTCCCAAATCAAATCAATCGAATCGCAACCTAAACCGGAGAAACCATTAGACCCTACGAAAAAACCGATGAAGTGGGGCGAACCGACGTGGTTCTTGTTCCACACCCTGGCAGAAAAAATAAAACCGGAATATTATCCGGAGTTGCAAAAAGAACTACTAAACCTGATTTATACCATTTGCTCTAATTTGCCTTGTCCGAGTTGCGCTAAACATGCGACGCAATATTTAAACGCTGTCAATTTCAATGCACTAACAACAAAAGACAGTTTACGCTTATTGTTACATAGGTTTCATAATGAAGTGAATCATCGCAAAGGGTTCGCCGAATTTCCTGTCGAACAATTAATAACCAAATATTCTGCGGCAAATACTGTTAATATTATTCATAATTTCATGCCGTATTTTGAAGATAAGGCCGGTAGCGTGAGATTGATTGCGGATAACTTGCATAGGTCGAGAGTGGCGCTTCAATTGCGGGCATGGTTTAATAAAAATATCGGGTTTTTCGATTTATAATGTGCATTGTATTAGCGATGCTCCGGTGTCGGATTTACTACCTTCTAGCACTTCGCATGCGAAGTCCGCGTAAATCTTATACATTCGGTTTTGTCGAGCAACGGTATTTGGCATTTGTGGCGCGGACGCATACATCTTGCTGTTTAATTCCGTTGAAATATTGGAGTTCGACAATCCCAGTCATGTCAACTGCATACGAAAATAACGCACCTAAACCGCCACCTAATATGAGAGAACCGAATGAATATAATAATGAATTGCAACCGTTTTTCCAAGACCAATACATTTGGTACAATATAAAAATGGGGAAAACAACCAGTGTAGGAATATTGTTTTTCTCCACATGATTCTTACCAATTATATATGCTAAATATGCCAATGTAAATGTCAGGATATTAATGTTTAGAGGTAACTTGGAAATTGGTCCATTCTTTGTCAGTGTCAAACTGTTGCAAATCATATTCGGATTTGACGGGTTAGGGGAGTCATTCGGCAATGAAAGACCGATGGAAATCGTTATGAAACAATTCAGCAATAACATCCCCAAAAATATGATTCCTTTTATATCTGAATTAAAAAGGGCGGATAATGCAAAAAAACTAATTAATATAAAGGGTGCTAACCTGAATCCGATATACATAATTGACTGCACATTGAGTACATTTATCATTGCGGCGTTTATATACAAAAGTGATATTATTCTTTAGGAATGGGTTACGGGTTATGTGTTGATATCAATTCTCACATTTACAACGAGATATGAGTAAATTTCGAGTCACATTCTTCTATCTTGGATTTATCAATAGCAGGTTCAATAATAACCACAAATCTCAATGTAGTATTATCAGAAGTATCAACATAGCACGGATAGTAACGGCGGGATTGAAGTCCTCCACCACCACCACCTTGTGATTTTGGAACATAATCGACTGCATCAATTAGCGATATAACCCTTTTTTCCGCACGTAAAGAAGTCTCTTTAAACCCATCCGAATTATTCGGAGTTTCTTTATATGTATATCCAAGCAACTTAAAGACATTACGAACCAAGGGTTCATCTGAATAAATCCTGTAAAGATTGGGGTCGACAATGTCTTTTTTTACTGCTTCTACAATAGGCAAATTTACTGCTTCCAAGTTAGTAATGTGTTTTGAAGATAGCATGGTTGGGTTTGCAGATACCTCACCATTCTTTTTCTTGAAACCAGATGTTTGATATGAGTTAGAACCAAATGGGTCAAGATATGTTTTTTCATATTCTTCAATCGCCTTAATTGAAGTTCTGTGAGGACCTGTTTTATGTCCATTTTCTATATCATCGCTCCAGTATCCAGTCAAACGCCCAACAAGACCTTGAATTTGAACGTTGTTATCTACAACTTTAGTGTAAAGTTCAAGCGTCGCACCAATTCGAAGTTTCCATCGATTTGGTATAAGATTTGCTCTGCGAAAGAACCCTTTTACACCAAGAACGATGTGTTGGGTTAGTGGTTCTTTAAAGAACTCCCTTATTTCGTCTTCTGAAAGGCGGTCAGTTGACGTGTGATTTCTAAATGCTACACCCTTACTAATACAAGCATTCTGAACTATACTAACATTCTTTGCATTCACGCGAACAAGATGAACTCTAAAATCAGGTTTTGTTGGATTTTGTTCTGGATTGCATTTTCGGCACACGCATGGTTCTTTATAATAATCAATAATGTCTTCCTGAACCCATTTTTCTGCAGCATCTTTTGTGTTAACTGCATAGAATTCTTTTACAATACCTTTTTCCAAGAACTCCTTGTGACCAATATATGAAAACGGAATAGTCATTTGATAGAGTTCATGTAGTTCTCCCCATCGATAGAGGTCATACAGTTCCTTAATCATTGTAGCACTAATAAAGACAAACCGGTTATTATGTTCCTCCATATGCTTCACATCCAATACACCAGCCTCTTTCAGCGTGGTATGAAGTACTTGAAACTCTTTATCACCTGTATCAATCTCGTCAATAATAAATAACCCTTCTCGAATATTCAAAAGTTCTGCCCTTGATAATTTTCCGTGATGAAATATTTTATCTTTGAAACAGTTTGGCGCTTTATCTTTCATGTCCTTTTCCCAACCAGCATTACTCATGCCTGTTAGAATTCTCACATTCGCAGGATTTACTACAAACTTGTCGTCACTATGAGTGGTTAGAAGTTTAGCGATTTCAATCATAAGACCATCTGCACCAACTTTGGTCTTCTTTTGGATACTAATAACACGACGTTTATTTCTATAAAATTTATCTACGATATTATTTGCATCTTCAATTTGGTTCGGAAAGATGTATTCAGCAGTTGCCTTATCATCGTCTTCAAGAAATAACCGACGATTTGTCGCTTTTGCTGAGTTGTACGCTTGTAATACATCTTCACGCCTAGCAGAGATTAATTCACTTGTATTTAACATTTTATAGTAAGAAAGTTAGTGTTCGTGTGTTTTATAATAATCGACGGGGTTTGGTATATTACTAGTTTGTAATACATCAAAATATTAATCAATTTTTTGCCGCAAACAAATCTTCAAACACCGCGCCAATCTCCGACACCGCAATAAATTCGATTCCTTCTAATGCGCGGTTAGTGTCGCATTTTTTCGTCAGTTTTTCAAAGTCCCGCGTATTTTCCGATGGATATAAGAACGTCTTCACGCCCGCTCGAATACCGCCCAATATTTTTTGCTCCAGACCCCCGATTTCAGTCACTCTCCCCTGTAAATTGATTTCGCCCGTCATGGCAACGTCGTGGCGAATATGTTTGCCGCTTAACAGACTATATATTGCAGAGGTTATTGCTGCGCCTGCCGACGGTCCGTCTTTAGGTGTTGCCCCGTCAGGGCAATGAATATGAATGCCTTGCTCCTTCGTCCTCTCAAACTTATCCAAACAAGAAGCGCGCTCTGCGTCAGTAAGCAAACTCCACGCCAAACTTTTTGCTACATTCATGCTCTCCTTCATCACATCGCCTTGCATGCCAGTTAGTTTCAATTCCAAGAATGTGGTAGTGGGGAAATAGACCGCCTGGATAGGTATGATTCCACCGCGACCTAGCGAATTTGCCCACAACCCGTTTATAACACCAATTTGGGCGCGGTCGTGTATTGTCTTCTCGCGTATTTTGTCGTATTTAGTCAAATATCGAGAGGTTAGAAGTTCGACGGTTACTTCGATGGGGAATTCCACCGTATCCGCATTATCACACCGCAATAATTCGATATTGATTTCGCCATATAAATCGAATATTACTTCTTTTAATTTTCGGACGCCCGATTCGTGGGTGTAGGTTTCAATAATATATTCAATAATGTCATCGGTAAGCATAACACAATCTTCCAATCCCATCTTTTTCGTTATTTCCGGAAAAATATATTTGCGGGTTATTACCAATTTCTCTTCCGTCGATAAGTTGTCGAATTTTATGCGGTGAATTCGGTCTAACAGAATCGAGTCGATTTGCGACGGGTCGTTGTAGGAGAAAATGAAAAGCGCTTTCGAGAGGTCGATGTCGATTCCGCTGAAATATTTGTCTTGGAATCCGGAATTCTGTGTCGTGTCAATCAGATGTGTTAATATGCCGATTATTTCTTTGCCGTGCTCGGTCTTGCTTACTTTGTCGAGTTCGTCGATGTATATGATGGGGTTCATGCATTTCGAGTCCATCAATATGTCTGCTATGCGACCCCATGTAGAATTCACGTATGTATAGGAATGACCCTCTAAAGTCGAACCATTGCAAGAACCTCCTAATGCGATGAATGAAAATGGTCGGGACTGTCCCGACTCGTTTTTCAGGCAATTGGCGAGACCGCGTTTGGCGAGCGACGTTTTCCCGACGCCAGGTGAACCTTCAAACCCGAAACAATACCCAGATTGCTCGCCGTTCATCCATTGTCCGATTATTTTCAAAATCTGGTTTTTCGCGTTGGTGTGTCCGTAAATAGATTCGTCTAATATATCGACGATATTTTTCAAATCCGATTTGAATTCAACTGCTACGTTTTTGGATTTTTGCAACTCATGCAAAGTGCGTTGATAAGCATTATCGCCGGTCGCAAAAACAACTTCTGTCATTTTAATTAGCGCGCCGTCGGTACACGACCCAAGATGCGTCCTTATTAGTCGCTGTTTCTCTTGCTTTATTATTGCCGCAGGTTTTCGGTCTTCTAATATTGCGACGAGTTCGGGGTCAGTGCCTTTATAATCGCCGCAAAATAGCGTCCATAATTGGGATATCTGTTTTGCACTATAAGAGTATATATTTGCAGATAAATTATTAAAAATCGACCGGGTTATCCATGTCTCGCACGACTCGGATAATTGTAATATTTCGAGCGCGGAATAATGCGATTTGATTTTCGCATTCATGTGGTCTGCGACAAACTGCTTTCGCTCCGAATCTTGAAGCGTGTTTAGTCCGTTCATGAAACTGGCGTTGAGCAATTTCGGTTTCTTTATAATTGTCTCCTCTCGATAAACCCCGAATGGAATCTTGAGAAGTCCCTCCAAATATTGTTTTGCTTTTGCTCCGGAGTCGTCGGATTTACCTTTGATTTCTTTTAATTTCGCCATTGCTTTCTCGCGTACATTTTCGGGCACCTTCATGACGAATATTTGCTGCTCTAATGACACTCGGTTAATATCATATTTGCTCATCATGTCTTTCGTGTATTTTATCGTGTGTTTCATCGTCTCTTTGAAATAGAGTTTCAGTTTCCACGGAAAACTGTCGTAAATCATTTGCTGCTCGAAAGAATCAATCGCGTTCCCAGTTGCGTTTTTGGCGGAAATGAGGTCGTATAGTAGATAAGTTATATATTGCACGTCGTCTTCTTGGTTATAAATCAGCAAATTCATAATCATCGACCGTTGACTATAAATATCCATGTCTACAAACCGGCGAATAGTAGAGGTTAACTTGTTCACTTTCACAAAACTCACGTCGGTTAGAATGGCGAATATTTTTTTGCAATAATCGTCGTTTCCGTTTATTAACGCATCTTTAACCGTCATTGCTTCTAATAAACGATTTACCAAATCAACCTGAGGTTTATCTCCATAATTATCCGTCGCTTTTAGGGTGTCGATGATTTCTTGCCGTCTGAAATTCACATAATTATTGCTAATGCACTCAATCGGTATGTCGTCTACTAGACCTTGAATGACGAGGGTTTTTTGCGTTTTTTCATTGTGGACGACCACGCGAATACCATGTATTTTCACGTAATTCGATTTGCCGGTAAAATCGATGTCGAAACATTCGTATTGATTCGCGAGTTCTATTTGAACAGTATCTTCTACTATTTTATTAGTGCAAATCGGAGAGGAATGGTCAGCACTATATTTCGGTTTTGTTTTGCTTTGCTTCCAATGAAACGTTTTGTATCCTATCGGTTTAACGCATTTCAAAATAAGAGCACGTTTTTCTTTGGATAAATCTCCCTCAGATTGTGCCTCTAAATCCGACCCAAAACTGATGAAAAATATGTCCTCGATGGACGCCGCGCCATAACCGCACATTATAATAGACATTTTATCCACAATATTCTGCAATTGGTCTATGAATTGGTTCATTTTATCGACCGCGTAATTCGTATTTTCAAGTTGAAATAGAATGTGCGATGATTTGTCGAAACTCTCGATTAGAGTCGTCGTACAAACAATCAAATCGCTATTGCTGATAATATTCATTCCTCTGTGAGTATTTAAGGTTTGCAGTATTCGCTGTATAATTACCTGGATTTTCACCATTTTCGTTTTTATTATTGTCGCTATTTCTTGAAGGGCGGATGGGTTCACATCTGGGGATAGTTTGGTCGCATGTGATACTACGTCTATTTTTTTCTTGAACACACTCATATCTATTATAGTCTAAAATCTAAAACAAATAGTATATATAGGTTACATAAATATATAAAGATATTTCGATATACTTATATATTCATTTCAGCATCAAATTTTCTACAACACCACTATTTTAATAAGTAAAATGGGCATTCCAAGTTATTTTTCGTATATTATTAAGAATCACGCTAATATTATACGTAATAGACGTAAATTGCGAACCGTGTTTTCGAGTCTGTATATGGATTGCAATTCAATCATATATGATTCCGTTCGTAGTATTGAATCGGACACCGAGCAGAGACCTAAGGGGTTTAATATTGAGTCTGCCATTATAAATGCGGTTATTGCTAAAATCGAAAAGTATGTCGACGATATCCAACCTAGCAATGTAATATATATTGCGTTTGACGGGGTCGCACCGTTTGCAAAGATGGAGCAGCAACGTATTCGGAGGCATAAAACCGGGTATTTATCGGAAATATCGCGCAAATCCAAAGGCGTTGAACTTGGGAGTGGGACATCGTTCAACACTACAGCAATTACACCTGGAACCGAATTTATGAATTTATTGTCTTTGCAGGTTAAACGGGCATTTGTGGAATCTGGGCGCGGGTTTGGCGCTAAAACAGTTGTGGTTTCCGGGTCGGATGAACCGGGTGAGGGTGAGCATAAAATGTTTCAGTATATGCGCGAAAACGTGGCAAAAGATGAAACAGTTGCAGTATACGGGTTGGACGCGGATTTAATTATGCTTTCTGTATTCCACTGTTTTTCCTGCAAAAATATATTCATATTTCGCGAGTCGCCTGAGTTCGGTAAAGCATATTTGGAAGACAACTTTGCCCGAGATGAATGTCTCTATTTGGATAACCGCGCATTGGCGGGTGCTATATTGTCTGAAATGGGCGTGACCATGTCGGATTCAACCGAATCTATGGGACGCATTTATGATTATATTTTTGCGTGTTTTTTACTGGGAAATGATTTTTTGCCGCATTTTCCTGCATTGAATATCCGGACCCACGGCAATTATACTATATTGGAGACTTATCGAAACATTATTGCCAGATTCGCTGATAGACGGTTCATTAGTTTGTCGACGGGAAATATTCAATGGCGATGGGTAAAAGTATTTTTGCTGGAACTGGCAAAGAATGAACCGAAAATGATTTTAGACGAATACGAATCGCGACATAAAATGGAAAAACGATACTATCCGACGACCACACATGAAGAGCGCACTACGGCATTCGATAATATTCCTACAATTTATAGGGCAGAAGAGCACTACATAAACCCGCAAGAAAATGGATGGGAACGCAGATATTATAGGGTGGCATTGCATCTTGAAACCACCGTCCTAGAAAAATCGATGATGGATGAACTTTGCAATAACTATTTAGAAGGGTTGGAATGGACGTTTAAGTACTACACCGAAGGATGCCCTCACTGGCGATGGAAATACAACTATCATTATCCTCCTCTGTTATCCGACTTGGTAAACTATATTCCGAATTTTGAAACCGCATTTATAGACGATAATAAGGGAATAAATAGACCATTTCATCCAAACACACAATTGGCATATGTGATACCGAAATGGAATCATAATCTTCTTCCTAAAAATCTGCAAAAACATTTACGGCAAACAAACTACGTTGACCTGTCGGAATTGAAGTTTCAATGGATGTTTTGCCGCTACTTCTGGGAATCACATACTATTCTTCCTACGATTTCTTTGAGAGAATTGGAAACTTTAGATGAAATGGACAATTCCTGAGAGAAGAATAAGCACAGGAATTGGATTATTTTCATTCGATACTATAGGATTTACGGACTTCGAAGAAGGTAGTAAATCCGAAATTTTCAGGAGATGCGACATAGGAGCATCGAATGAAAATCCTGCGTCGCATATCCTGAAAATTTCGTCGGAGAATGTCTGGTAAAATATAAAATTTAACAGCATAAACAATATTCGATGTTTATAGTAGTTATAAACATGGAACACCGCGAAATTGATGATTTGCTATACGAAATAAAAAAAATGAATGAATACATTGATTTATTAAATAAAGAGAAAATGTCAGTTGGGGATGGTATCGTACGAGATATTATAGACGAAAAAATAATTGAGGTTGAGAGGCAAATCGAGTTGGCGACAATGAAGCAAACCGAATTGCGGCAATTACATGATTTGCAATCTACATGTATTCACGAATTTGTTGAAGATTTAATCGATTTAACGCCGGATAAATCTATGACGATTCAATATTGCGTACATTGTTTATATAACGCGAATTAACCATTAATGCGATTTTTTCTGGATTTTTATGTAACAAAAATCCAGAAAATTAAAAGAGAGGATAATATAATTATGGAAGCGAAAAATAACAATCCAGACCCCGGTAACCAGATAGAAACACCTACTTCTGATACAAAATCAGAGGTGCAAACTGTTAACGACGAACCAACAGAAATACCGGAGCAAGATAACACTCAAATACAAGAGGACAACCCCGACAATGTTGAACCGACACAAACACCAGAAGATAATCAACCTGCTGAATTGGAGAAACCACCAGAAGAACCGGAACCACCACAAACGCAAGAATTGAATAGTTCACAAGAAAGTTCAACTGAAACTACAATCATAGACAGTACTGAAAATGGGTTTAGGATTTTTAAAAAAATGCAAAAAAATGCGGATGAGATTCTTTTTTATAATTCTGATTATTTTAACAGAATCGGGTTTCCAAATACAGAAGTTATTATTGGAAAAGTCGAACCAGATGGGATAATGAAAGGTGGTTATTATGCTCACCCTGAAAAGTTGACTTATCCATTTAGACATTTCGTTTATCTAATTCAGCGTGAACCACGCAATGAACAAGAGCGTCGAGAACTACAATATGAAACTGAAACTGAACCCTCTACAGAGAAACTTGGATTTTTTGAGAGACTTGGAAATTATGGAATCTATATGTCTAAAGGCGTCCAGTCTGGAATTGATAGTATTAGTCCATATTTTAAAAAATCTCCCGAAAACATGACAGAAGAGGAAAAACTTCAAGCAAAAAAAGAAGAAGATGAACAACTTGAAGAGGATAAAAAGAAAAAAGAACAAGACGAATACAATGCAAAAACAGAAGAGGAGAAACGGCAAGACGATTATGATAAAAGAAATTATTGGATTGTAAAAATTCCTATAGTTGACGATGAAGAAGACGACATATTACCCCCTGGACCATTAGAAATAGAGGAGAAGAAGCATCGCCAAAAACTCTTAGAGGCGCGTATGGAAAAGTCAAATCTAAAGTCAAAGGTCGGTCCAATGTACTCAGTCGGAAAAAGATATATAGGAATGTGCGAATCAGTGAAAGACTGGGTTGCCCCTGAATACGAATCAAGTAAAGTGAAAGG